>Ga0302325_10001185_pt1 | contig 67959 bp, 61 predicted proteins | sample Palsa_T0_2_FD_201948 | JGI IMG/M metagenome (GOLD analysis project Ga0302325, IMG submission 201948) | Peat permafrost microbial communities from Stordalen Mire near Abisko, Sweden - Palsa_T0_2 | ecosystem: Environmental > Terrestrial > Soil > Palsa > Peat permafrost | place: Sweden: Abisko...
ATAGTTGTCCAAACCAGAAATGTGCCACAGCCGGACCGCCAGGTCGGGAGTGGGCTCACGATCCGGAGCGTAGAAAGTGCGATCTTCCGTGGGGTGCTGGTAAATTCCCAAGGTCAGATGGAATGCTTCCTCAATGCTGGCCACGGATCCCTTGACGTCAAGGTTTACGCGATTGCGGGAGGTGCCTACTACCGTGAGGCCGTGTGCCGCGGCAAAATTAATCACGGCGTTATAGTCTTCCTGCGTCGGACCAAACTTCGCAGTGAATTCCTCCACCGTGAGGAACTGGCGGTAGGACGGGCTGGAAGGATCGTAGAGTTCCTTCAAAAAGCTGTCTAACGCATCCTGGTTGCGCAGCGGCAAAACGAGGACAAGGCGCATAGACTGAGTTGCGGGGAGCCGACCGACGGAGGGTGCCTGGCCATTAAGAGTCACTTCACGTACGTGACGCGTCAACAAAGACTGTGGCTCCGCCTGGCAAACGACACTCACACCCAATACCATTGCAACCATCGCGAGAAAAGATGCGCCCAATTTTCGAATCACGACTGCTCCTTTTTCGACCCGAATTTCCGTTTTGAGATTGAGACCCGCTGGTTACCAGGGAACTCCGATTTGGACCCCGGGCTCTGCATCCTACACTGCTTCGGCCCTGTATTCAACGGAATTTGGCAGGTGTTCAGGCACCTTTGGACTGAGCAGGATTAAGACCGTAAAGGCCGCTGGGCGCGGCTTTTGGAGCACGTGAGTGGAAGCTGAGACGGAGCTAACGTAGCTTCGGCCATCAGCCCTCAGGCTGCGGCCAATCCGCCTTGCCGAAGCCCGAAAGCCGAAGCCCGAAGCCCGAAGCTCGCTATCTCACCTGCCGTCCGGATGACTGTGGCGCCAGTTCCAGTAAACGGTCTGCTGTCGGCTGTTCAATTCCGCGAAGGCATGCGTCTCGTGGTGCTCATTCTGGTATCGCACGTACGCGCGATCTTCATTGCCGTCCCAAGTGTGATAGTCCTTGTGTGCCCTGTCATAGTAGCGCCTGTTGTGGTCGTCCCGCTTTTCCTGGGTGCGGCTGTCTTGGGGTGCGGCAACGGCCATAGTCGCTAGCGGAGCGGCAAGGGCAGCAGTCAGAAAGAGTGAGCTGAGAAGTCGGTTTCCACGGTGCACGTCGTTTCTCCTTCGCGGAGATTCGTATCCATAGGAATCCCGCTCCGTTCACTGTCTGCTTTTGGCGTTTTGGGGTCTGTTCAATACTGCACAAGTTTGGTTAGAGGAATCCCGTAAAGCGGAAGGACTGCGAATTGTCGGAAGGATCCACAGCCGTCGTCTTCAAGGTAAGAGGCTCCAAATGATACGTCACGTGGTGGCTTATGCGCCTATCAAAGTGGTCTTGCCTCAAGACCCAACGCATACGGAAAATGGAGAGGGCATGAAGCGGTGTAGACCTTAGCTCGGGCGTGGGAACCGGCCTGGCGCCGATCCTGACCAACAGCAGGAAAAATACGCTTAGTATTGCCCAAGTCAAAGATAACGATAACAAGAAGGCAGCGATTGGCATATATGCCTCCCCTAACTCTTGCTCGACCCTTTCAACAGCACCGACCCAGTCGAGGCCTACAGACATCGTTAGTTGCGATTCCCAGTGTGGGAGTCTACTTGTATTTTGCTGGACTGCCCCTCCTCGCGCTGTTCAAAATTGCACATTTCTTGCAATTTCTTGCGGCAAATTGGTATTCGCGAACATCGTTCGCGGGCATGATTTGCGACCAGGAAACGTTTGTAGAGCCATCCCGCTATTGCGCGTACAATGCTTCCGGGGGACTTTCCCCCCAAGGAATCGAATGAACTTACGAACGCTTTGGGCTGTATGTTGCGCACTGGGTTGCGCAGTATGTTGCGCGGTGTGTTGCGCGCTGCTGTTTTCGCTGCCGGCGCGGGCGATCGAGTCTTCCTCCGATGGCGGCTCGCTCAAGCTGATGCCGGAGCCGAAGGAAGTGCGGCTCCGCGACGGCGGCTTTCGGGTTGGTCCCATGACCCGGATTCTGGTCGAGTTCGGTCACCAGTCCGAAGACCGCATCGCGGCCGAAACCCTGGCCGAAGAAATCGCGGACGAGTCCGGCTTGAATCTGGATATCGTTGGCGTCAAGGCTACCGCCGGGACGGTGCGCCGCTCCATCGTGCTGGCCCGCCTGCAGGACTCGCGCGTGCGTAAGTTTCTGGCGGCAAAGGGATTGAAGTCGGACGCCTCCATCGGCGAGCAGGGCTACCTGCTGTTTGCCGACAAGTCTCACCTGGTGGTGGCGGCGAATTCCGGGCAAGGACTGTTCTACGGGGTGCAAACCCTGCGGCAGTTGCTGCGTCAGGACGGAAAACACCTGCTCTGTCCGGCCATTGCGATTCGCGACTGGCCCGGCCTGGAATGGCGCGGCGTGCAGGACAACATCAGCCGTGGTCCCTCGACTCCTGGCTTAATGGACAAGTTCATGAACAGATTCGTGAACAAATTCACGAACCGGCAGGTTCAGACCGACGCCGCCCTCCAGGTGAACCTGTTCCCGCGCTGAAATGTTTTCCGACCGTACGAACTGGAAGCTCACGCGCAACCGTCTCACCGATGCGCTGGAGGCGGCACGGTCCGGCGGCGCGAACGTTCTCGATCTAACTCTTTCGAATCCTACGCGTGCCGGTCTGCGTTATGACGAGGCCGCCATTCTGCGATCACTCAGCGCTCCGCAGGCGATCGATTACGATCCCCAGCCCAAGGGATTGCGGCAGGCCCGCGAGGCAGTTGCGGCTTACTACGGTGACGAGCCTTCCCGCGGCGGCCATGGAGTTCGCGCCCACCGGGATCGCGGCTTCGACCCCGAGCAGCTTGTCCTGACCACCAGCACCAGCGAAGGCTATTCCTACATCTTCCGTTTGCTGTGCAATCCGGGCGACGAGTTGCTCGTGCCCAAGCCCAGTTATCCGCTGTTCGAGTTTCTCGCCGACCTGGAAGACGTGAAGCTGGTCCCCTACCCGCTGATCTACGACCACGGCTGGCAGATGGATTTTCCCTCACTCGAAAAAGCTGTGACGCCGCGAACCCGCGGCGTGGTGGTCGTGCATCCAAATAATCCCACGGGCTCGTACGTGCAGACGCACGAGTTGAGCTTGCTGAACAAGTTTTGCAGGAAGCATGGGCTGGCGCTAATCGCGGATGAAGTGTTCTTGGATTATGAGCTTGATGTGGAGACAGCCGACCCCGGCTGTCGGATCGAGCGGAGCTCGACAGCGCCGCCCTCTTCGACCAGCTCCACGGTACGTCATCCAAGCTTCACCGCGAATCAGGATGTGCTGACCTTCACCCTGAGCGGACTCTCGAAAATCTCCGCCCTGCCGCAGATGAAAGTGGCGTGGATCGCAGTGAGCGGACCGCCCGCCGAAACCGCGCCTGCGCTGGCCCGTCTGGAAGTAATAGCCGATACCTATCTTTCAATGAACGCTCCACTGCAGTGGGCCACGCCCGCGCTGCTCAATCAGCGGAGAGGCCTGCAGTCGCAGCTGCTAGATCGCGTTCACGAAAACCTGACCGAACTGGATCGTCAGCTTGCGCAGCAGAAGATCTGCGAACGGCTTGCGCTCGAAGGCGGATGGTACGCCGTTCTCCGCGTGCCAGTGACGAAATCAGATGAAGACCTGGCAGTCGAGTTACTGCAAGAGAAGTCGGTACTTGTACATCCCGGCCACTTCTACGATTTCCCCAGCGACGGATATCTGGTGTTGAGTCTAATCACGCCGACGAAAGAGTTCGGCGAGGGGACGGGCAGAATCCTGGAACTTCTGAATCGTTAGAAGCGACCATGCTGCGTGAAATGGCCTGGTTTTCGTCAACTGACGAGGAAACTGGTAATCAAGCGCTGAGAGTTAAAATTCACCTGTAATTTGCGACTACGTCCTGGCCAGGGAGAGACTTATGGTTTTTCTAGCAGCTCTGCCTCTGGGTTTGATCCTCATTCAATCTGCTCAAGTATCCTCAACAGATGCACTCACTCTGCTGAGCGAGGTCGGACAACGCTATGCCGATGCGAAGTCTTATCACATCGAAGCGGTCGAAGAGGAGACAAGCAGCGGTGAACTCTTTCGAGACTGGCATAAGACGTTCATGACAGCCATCGTGATGCCGGGAGGGCGTTACCATTACGAAGGGCGGTCCGTCGCGGGAGCAGCAGTCCTGATCTCCGATGGAGTCCGACAGTGGGACTATCTTCCCGAGCGAAATGCCTATACCCAAGGGCCCGCTCTGAGCGAAGAAGCGGAAAAGAAGCGTGTCCACCAGCAGGACGAGTTAGCGGCCAGTAACGCGCGGTGGATCGTCGCAAGACAGGGACTCCTCCCCAGCCTGTTGAAATCGGCCGAGTTGATGCCAGACGAAGTTATTTCGATTGGAGGAAAGAGCATCGAGTGCTTCGTGGTGCGCTTTGCCGACAGTAGGGAAGATTTCAAAGTGCGGAGGCCTTCGCTGAACAGGGAGTCCATAATCTGGATCGACAAGTCGCGGAAAATCATCGTCAAGAAGGTGGAGCGTTCGCAACCATTGACCACGCGTCCCGTAAGCGGCCAGGTTCGCTTCGCGACAGAAACCGTCGTCACCTACCCGGTCGTGGAACTTGATCAGCAGGAGCCCGCAACCTCGTTCACATTTGTTCCACCCGGCGATGCGCGGTTGGTCGAGGCATTCTCAAATCCGATCGGCTCAGGAACTCGGCCTGAAATGGTGGGAAAACCTGCTGCGGAACTGCAGCTCAAATCGAAAGAGGGTGCGACGACCAGCCTGAGCAGCCTGCGCGGCAAACCTGTCTTCCTGGATTTTTGGGCGACCTGGTGTGGCCCTTGCAAAGGCATGATTCCTGATCTAGTCAAACTGTATGACGAAACTTCTCCCAAGGGCCTGGTGTGGCTGGGAATCGACAATGACGAAAATCCCGAAGCAGCAGAAAAATTCATCTCCCAAGAACACATTCCGTGGCGCAATTACCACGACCTGGATGGAGCAATGGCAGCCGCATTCCAACGCAACAGTATTCCTCTGGGGGTATTGATTGACGCCCAGGGCACGATAAGGTTTTATGCGGCTGGATATGAAACGAAGGATCTGCAGTCGGCGATTTCGAAGCTGGGCCCGGAGTTTGGGTCCCTTGCGGTGGCGAACGCTAACGCCCACTGATTGCCTGCCAGCATGATTGCTGGATGCTGCTCTTTCACGCCTAACTGTGGTTAAAATCGCGATATCATGCATTGGCCGGAAGCCAGCCGATTCCCAGTGGGCGAAATCGCCCGTTCCGCCCCTACGGGTTGAATCTCAGCTCAACGCTCTCGTGGGTCTCGTGCGAAGCGGGCTCCCATGTCCACTGGACCAGAGCGTTCTGCGCAGCCTGGCCGAGCAAGGGATGTCCGCCTTTCACTTCGACGGACTTGACCTTGCCGTTGGCGGCGACTAACACGTCCGCCTTGACGTTTCCCTGGAGGTGGAGGGAACGAGCGAGGTTGGGAATTTGTGGAACCACCTTGGTCACAACTTTGCGCGTGCCTTCAGAAGTTTCCTGGGCAGGAGCGTGGTTGACGCAGAACATTAGCAGAGGCGCGACAACCAGCAGAATAACTGCAATCCGATTCTTCATGGGGTTGAGGAGTCGGTATTGATCATAAGAGGGATGTAATCAAATCAGTAAGATCACGTTGGTAATACAGCCGGGTAATCTTTCGTGCCGCCGGGCGTGCCATTGCAAAGCTACACTGCCCAAACTACTTTACTCCGGAGCAGCGAATTTGCCTTGCCACGCGTAGTGGAAAGGACGCTCTTCACGGCTTTTCCAGAAGCAGGCGAGGATCATCACACTCGCGATCGCCGCATAGGCGCACCACAATGAGGTGAAGGCGTACCGTTTGACTTCCATGACCACCAGGAGGATCGCCAGGTTGGCCGCGCCGAACACTACCATCATCCTGATCTTCGAGAAAAACAGCGAGCCGCAGGTGGCAATCACATAGAGCACCGCAACCGTTATATTGTTGGTCGCTTGATTGATGTACACGATACTATTTTCCCGGATGTACACCTGGGTGGGAAATGCCGTCAATGCCCACAATATGTAGAGCGTGGTAGCTCCGCCGAGAATAAGGAACGGCAGCATTTGCCGGCGGCTCTTCCCATCAGGCTCGAACAACAGCACGCTGAGCGGCAGCAGGAACGGGAGGAGTCCCTGCGCATACAGCATGAACGCCGCTCCCATGTCGTGCGTGACCGCCGGCGAGAGAATTCCATCCAGTCCCAGCCAGACGAATCCTTCAATGAACTGATGAATGGCGAATAGCACGGGCAGCGCCGCAAAAAGCAGTTCGCGCCGGTGCTTCACCTTCGTCAGTGTGACCACGCCGATGGCGCCCAGAACTCCGCTGCCGACAAAGTTTGCTGTCGCTGAAAAACACATGGCTCGTTTTCTCCGTTGCGTAGATTACATGTGCCATTGCGGAATGCAAAGTGATTCTCGCACAGCGATTCGAATTTACCTGGAATGCCACCGCCGGAGAACTCGAGCCAGAGATAGGGCTAAGGCTTGATCAGGAACGGATTGCTCTCGCGTTCCTCGCCGATGGTAGTCAGCCTGCCATGGCCGGGGACGACCAGGGTGTCATCCGGCAGCGCGAGTACGGTGTCGTGCAGCGACCGCAGGATTTTCTGCATCGATCCTCCGGGCAGGTCAGTGCGTCCGATGGAACCGGCGAAGAGAGTGTCGCCGGCGATCAGTTTTTTGTCCGCGGCAAAATACAGGCAGATGCTGCCCTCGGTGTGCCCGGGCGTGTGCAGCACGCTGGCGCTGAGCGATCCCGCGCTCACGGTTTCTCCGCTCTGGACATTCTGATCGATAACGACTGCGCCCGGCGGGGGCACGCCGACCCAGTCGGCTTGCTCGTCCAGCATTTTGAGCAGAGCATAGTCGTTCTGGTTCAGCAGGATGGGCGCTCCTGTGGCCGCGCGCAGCTTCATGGCTCCGCCGACGTGGTCGATGTGGGCGTGGGTGATGACGATCTGCTTGACTTGCAATCCGTGCTTGGCGATGATGGCGAGCACGTCTTCGATGTCGTCGCCGGGATCGATCACCATGGCTTCGCGTGTGGCGTCGTCGCCGAGGATCGAGCAGTTGCAGCGTAGCGGGCCCACCTGGATAATTTCGTGGATCATAATTTGTCGATCATGCTTTTTCCGATCCGTACTTTTCCGATCAGTATTTTGTAGATCAATTTCGCAATCCAGCTTGGTAGCTCAGTTTCCATTGTATGACGGCAAACTTCTCTCATCACGAAAGACGACAAGTTGCATGAAGCATCGCCGAGAGGTTTTTCTTCGTGTACCTTCGTGCCCTTCGTGGTTAAATATAGTCGCCATCCCCCTATTGGAACGCATCCGCCCAGCTTGGCTTGATATGGCTCGGTTTGACCCAGATTGATTTGACCAGATTTGGTTTGACACTGTCTGCTCTTGTGCTTGTCCGCAGGGCGCGTCCGCGACACGATAGATAACGCGCCCGGAGGTTTTCTGTGGCTAAATACCGTCAGCATGGTTATCAGGACCGGGACCGCGACGAGTCGCGCAAAGGTTCAGGAGGCTCATCAGGGGAGCGCTCGTCAGGGGAGCGGTCGGGAACGCCGCATCCCAAGAAGGACAACACCTTCGGCCCCAGGCCCGTGAATCTGCCGGGAACGCGCGCAGTTTCACGCTGCACGCAGTGTGGCACGGTGTTGCCGGGCATGCCGCCGGAGGCCCGGTGCCCCAAGTGCGGATTCGAGTTGCACTCCTGCAAGCAGTGCATGTATTTCGATCCCGGAAGCCACTTCGAGTGCATGCAGCCAGTGACGGTGCGAATCGCCAAAAAAGATGAGCGCAACGATTGTCCGTTGTATGAAATCCGCGTGACGCGGGAGAAAGAAACTTCGACGCCGGCCAGCCTGCGTCCCAGCAGCGCTCGCCAGGCGTTCGATAATCTGTTTAAGAAGTAAGTATCTGGGCGTCGAACCTCGGACCTCGGACCTTAGACCACCGCCTTGAACGGGCCGAGGTCTGAAGTCAGAGGTCAAGCATTTACGGCTTTTGCGTGGGCCGCAGAAGCACTTCACTGATAAACGAATTTGGACTTTGCGTCACCAGCATCGCGACCGCGTGAGCGACATCGTCCGGCTGCAGCATTTTGCGGGGATCTTTGCCGGCGTGCGGGCTCAATCCCGTATCAGTCGAGCCGGGACAAATCACCGACACGCGTATGTTGTGGGGGCGCAGTTCTTCCGCCACCGAATAAGTGAGTCCGTTCAACGCCCACTTGGAAGCGGCGTAGGCGGCGCCGTTCGGCAGGGCATTTTTTCCGGCCAGCGACGAAATGTTGATGATGTGGCCGGAGTAGGCGCGAATCATAATCGGGGCAAACGTCAGGATGGCATAGTAAACGGCGCGCAGGTTGGTGTTGAGAATGCGCTCCCACTCCGCGGGCGGCAGCAGGTGCAACGGTTCGTTGAAGCTGCCCACGCCGGCGTTGTTCACCAGAATATCCGCCCGGCCAAAGCTGCTGTCGATGCGCGCGGCCGCATATTCGAACGAGCGCAGGTCCGTTACGTCGCAGGGAACCACCTCAACGCGGCCACCAACCTTCACAATCTCGTCCGCGGTGAACTGCAAGTCAGCCGCGGTGCGGCCACACAGCACGGCGGCCGCGCCCAGCCTGGCCAGTTTCTTCGCAATGGCTGCGCCGATTCCGCGCCCGCCTCCGGTTACGATTGCCACTTGCCCGGCCAGAGGCTTGGCGGGATCTACTACTGCGACCTGAGTCACATCCATGTGCGCGGCTCCTCTTAATCTACCGTGTCAAGTTGCGGGCTGCCCGCGGACGATTGCCCTGAGACGATTGGCGACCATCCACCCGGGCGGATTCCCGCATCTTAACAACCATGTACAACAAGCGCATCTGAGAAACGCATCTTACCAATAAAGAACTGCGATCACGAACCGATAGAACCGAATGATGGGAAGTGGCTTGCCTTCGGCGGAAGAGGTACTTATAATCCGGCCAACCGGGAATAAAGGGTCGAGCAGCCTTTGCCTCTCAACGGGGCTGCGATTCCCCGGTGCCCCTGCCAGGACGCGCGGCATTCCAAAGCAGGATCCGAGCGCGAGTGGTCCGAGCGGAGTGCGGTGTCTAAGTTGTTGCGGTAGAAGAAGCAGCAGGATAAATTTTTTCCAAATCGCCATTTCCCGGAAGGTTCAAGGAGCCATACTGATGAAAAAGATTCTGGTCACGGTTGTGCTTGGGGTTGCGGTCCTAGCAGGAGCTCAGAGTGCTCAGCCAGCACAAAGCCAACCGGCCGCGCAGCCAGCGCAGGCACAACCGGCCGCGCCGCAGTCGACGGCGCCGGTGATTAAAGATCCAGCGGAGTACAACGCCTACGTCGCCGCGACGCAATCGAAGGACCCGGCGGCGGAAATCAGCGGCCTGGAAGCGTTTCTTACGCAGTATCCCAGCAGCATCATGAAGAACCAGGCGCTCGAGATTCTGATGAGCAAGTATCAGGAGAGCGGCAATTCGCCGAAGACGATGGACACCGCCAAGAAGCTGGTGGCGTCCGATCCCAACAACGTACGGGCGCTCACTCTGCTCGCTTACTTTGACCGCATCATGGCGCAAAACGGGGATCCCAACGCCAAGCAGTTGCTCGTCGATGCCAAAAAATACGGCCAGCAGGGGCTCGACAATCTGCCCAAGTTCACCAAGCCGGACGGCACTTCGCCTGAAGATTTTAAGAAGATGACGGACCAGATGAGCGTGGTTTTTCACGCGGCGATTGGAATCGCATGTCTGCAGGACAAGGATTATGCCTGCTCCATCACTCACCTGCGGGCCGCAGTCGACGGATCTCCCCAGGATTTCTCGATTGTCTATCCTTTGACGCTGTCCTATCTCAGCCAGACTCCGCCCGACTATCAGAATGGCATCTGGTTCGCCGCGCGCGCCGCGGCGATTGCTCCGGCTCAGGCTCAGGCCCAGATTGAGAAGTACGCGCGGTCGCAGTACGTGAAGTTCCACCAGGGAGATGACGGCTGGCCTGCCATTCTCGCCGCGGCCAAATCCAACGGACCGCAAGTTCCCATCCCGCTCCCGCCCACACCCGCCGATCAAGCCCATGCCATGGCGATTGCCACGGCGCCCGACAAGATGGATTTCGCGCAATGGGAATTTATTCTGGGCAACGGCGCGCAGGCAGACCAGGATCTGGTCTGGACCGCCATCAAGGGCAAGGCCGTGCAGCTGGCCGGCACCGTCATCAAAGCGACCGCAACCGAGTTCGATATTGCCGGCAGCCTCGACGACATCGACGCCAAGAAGGCCGACATCACCCTGACCTTCGAGGCCCCGATCCCGGCGCGGCTGATTCCGAAAGAGGGAGCCAGCATCGATTTCCAGGGCGAGCCTTCCGCCTACACACCGAACCCATTCATGATGACCATGGAAAAAGGCCTCTTGGCGAAGCCGAAGACCACTCCCAGGCCTCCGGTGCATCACAAACCAGCAGCGCAGTGACGGTGCTGCAACGATACAAAGATGGGCAGCCCGCAAGGGGCTGCCCTTAGTTTTTGGAAATCATCGCATCGATGCGGTAGGGAACGGCTTCAGACGTGCCGCCCAGAGGCCCAGGAATCTGGGCTTTAGCCTCTGAGGCTTTGCTGGCGTCGCGTCGCGGCGGGTCTATCAGACAACCTGACAACCTCTAAATCTGGTAGCCGCCCTTAAGGCGATGAATGTACGGGAGTAAACCAGGAACGTAGACCGCGGTTACCGCATCATCTTCTTGTCCATGTTCTTCTCCATGGACATGGGACGAGCGCTGCGCGGAGGCCGTTTGACGCCGTCGCGCAGCTGGCGCACGTCAATTTTCAACTCGGTGATGGTGCGGCTGAGCGTGTTGCGATGCATGCCGAGTTCGCGAGCGGCGCGGCACTGGTTGCCGCGGTTCTCCTGAAGCACGGTGAGGATGAAGCGTTTCTTGAATTCGCGCACACCTTCGGAATAAAGAATGTTGCTCTTGTACATCTGCAGAACGAGTGCTTCCAGTTGATCTTTCACGTGGCGTCTCTCTCTTGTCTTTCTAAAATTGTTTTCTAGAATTGTCTCGAAACTTTTTACTGAGCCCCGTTTACGAACTTTGTTTACCAGAATCTGTTTACCAAAATTCGTTGCTGAACCCGTGGCTAAGGCTACTATTTCGAACCCGCTGCCGGTTTCACGTCTAAATTTTTCGGGGCGTTATGCAGCAAATCCAGCCCCTGAAAAAACCGTGCCCGCAACGGCGCCGGTCCGGCCCAAATAGCGGCGCGCCCCACCACCAGAAAATAAGGCGCCAGTTGCGATCTCGCCAGCAGTTGCGAAGTGGGCGCGAACGCCGTAATCGCCATCAATCCGATCGCTACCATCAAGCCGCCCTTGGCCAGTCCCAGAACGCCGCCGAGAAACCGGTCGAAACCGCTGAGCCCCACTTTCTTCATCATCCAGCGCACGATCCTCCCCGCCAGACTGAATGCCGCAAGGACCGCAAAAAAAATAAAGAAAAACGCCAGGATGTCCGCAATCTCCCCGTTCTTCAAAAATGTTCCCAGCCAATTGGACAATCCCTGGTACTGCCAGGCCGCAACCATGTAACCCACCACCAGCCCGGCCAGGCTGAACGCTTCCGCAAAAAATCCCTGAACCGCGGCGGCCACAACATTCACGAGGACCAGCGCGATAATGATCCAGTCCGCCGGGTTCATGCACAGCTCCGCGCCATGGCCGCCAAACTACACATCCAGCTTGCGCCCCGTCAGCTGGAAATACGCCTCCGTATATTTCTCGCTGGTTGCGCGCGCCACTTCCAGCGGAAGTGCTGGCGCGGGTGGTTGCTTGTTCCAGCGAATCTGTTCGAGATAATCGCGAACGTACTGCTTGTCAAACGATTCCTGCGCCCGTCCGCCCTCGTACTTGTCAGCGGGCCAGAAGCGCGAAGAATCCGGCGTGAGCACTTCGTCGGCGAGTGTGATGCCCTTGGCGGTGCGTCCGAACTCAAACTTCGTGTCGGCGATGATGATGCCACGCCCGCGAGCAAAGGCAGCCGCCTTCGAATAGATTTTCAGCGACAAGTCGCGGAGCTGCCGCGCCGCTTCGGTGCCAACAATCTCGCACATCTGCTCGAACGAGATGTTCTCATCGTGTCCGGTGACTGCCTTGGTGGCCGGCGTGAAGATGGGTTCGGGCAATGCGTCAGACTCTCGCAGGCCCACCGGCAATTCGATTCCGCAAACGCGCCCGGTAGTTTTGTATTCCTTCCACGCCGAGCCGGAAACATAACCGCGCACCACGCACTCAACGGGAAACATCTCCGCGCGGCGTACCAGCATAGAGCGGCCGCGCAGTTGGTCAGCATACTTGCGCGCGGTGTGCGGATAATGATCGACGTCGGCCGTGATCACGTGGTTGGGCACGATGCCGGAAAGAAAGTCGAACCAGAAAAGCGAAATCTGCGTGAGCACTCGGCCTTTGTGCGGAATGCCCGTGGCCAAAATGTAGTCGAAAGCAGAAATGCGATCGGTCGCGACAAAGAGCAGGCTCTCGTTGTCGACTTGGTAAACATCACGCACTTTGCCGCTGGCGTGAAGGTGGAGGTCTGGGAAGTCGGTTCGCAACAGAACGGAATCTAGAAGTTCAGGAGGCATGATTGAAATTTTACAGGTAAGGAGCGCGTCGTATTCTAGCTGGTCAGAAAATTTTGTCAATGTCTCGAAGCGCCCGCTCTCTAAAGCGGCCTTTGTCGTTGAGCAGAAAGGGATTGACAGGGTCGAGATCAGCGAGAACAGGCTTCCGGAGCGGGTTTTCGAGCGTGCGGGCTGTGGAAAAGCTGAGGATGGAAGTGGATAACTTTCTCAGCCGGTCGAGGCTCTCTTATGCGGTTCCCCCGAAACGCACTGAGACCAGTTTCGAAACTCCGGGCTCCTGCATGGTGACGCCGTAGAGCACCGGGGCGATGCTCATGGTTTTCTTGCTGTGCGTGATGAGCACGAACTGCGTTTGCACGCTCATTTCTTTCACCAGCTCAGTGAAGCGGGCGATGTTGGCTTCGTCGAGCGGCGCGTCGACTTCGTCGAGAATGCAGAACGGGCTGGGCGTGTATTGGAAAATGCCGACCAGCAGCGCGAGAGCCGTCAGCGCTTTCTCGCCGCCGGAAAGCAGCAGCACGCTTTGCAGTCGCTTGCCCGGAGGCGATGCCACAACGTCGATGCCACTCTCAGCGCTGTTCTCCTCGTCGGTGAGCTTCATGAAAGCATGGCCGCCACCAAACAGTTTCTTGAACGTAGCCTGGAAATTCTGGTTGATGGTGGCGAACGCTTCTTCAAACTTCTGCCGTGACAGTTGGTCGAGCTCGCGAATCGTCGCCGAAGTGTTTTCGATGGACGAGATCAAATCGGTGCGCTGGGTCTCCAGAAATGCATGCCGTTCGGCAGTTTCTTTGTATTCCTCCAAAGCCATCATGTTCACGGGGCCCATCGCTTCTAACTTGGCGCGCATATCGCGGTAGAGTTGGTCGGCGGCAGCGAGCTCTTCGCCGGCGATCATGGCAAGCGTGGTGTCGGCGAGCAAAACCGCGCGTTCGATGCCGAGTTCGTTGAGGCAAGTCTGGGCCATGTATTCCGCATCGGACTGCAGCTTCGCAGCCGCGGCGCTCAGTTCGCCGCGACGGTCGCGAGCCTGGTCAAGCAGCAGGCGGCTGTGGCGCAGCAGTTCGTCGATCTCGCCGAGGCGCGCCCGAACTTGCTCCGTTTCAAATTGCAGCAGGCCCTCTCGCGCTTGCCCGGCATTGCGTTCGGCCTCGAGGTCCGAGGCCTGTTGTTCGAGTTGGTCGTTTTCGGTCTCGCGCTGAAGTTTTTCCGCGGCCGCAGCCTCAATCTGCGAGCCGAGTGCATACACGCGCTCGCCCACTTCCGCGAAGATCGATTCGATGCGCTGCAAAACTCCCGCAGCCGAACGGTGACGCTCTTCCAGCGTGGCCACGCGCGCGGCGCGCTGGGAGCTGATTTGCGCCGCTTCTTCGCGCCGCAGACGCAGCGCGGCAAGAGATTCCTGAGCAGCGGCGATCTGTTGTTCGATCTGCATGCGCTGCTCTTCGAGCGTTGCAATTTCGGATTGGCGGGCTGCGATGGTGTCTTCTTGCTCGGTGCGTTCCGCCGCCAGCCGCTGCAACTCGAGCTGCGAAACTCCAAGGCGTTCGCCGACGCGGGCCATTTCCGAATCAAGCTGCTGCAACATGTGGCCCGAAGTCATGGCCTGATGTTCGGCCTCGCGCTTTTCGCCGTCGAGCCGGTCGAGCAGCGAAGAGAACTCTTTAATTTCGCGGCCCAGCGTCATGACCCGCATCTCTTCGTCGCGCAGCGCGCGCTCGAGATCCTCGAGCTGGCGCAGCACTTCACGCAACTCGCGCTTCATCGAAAGCGGGCCTTCGGAGCGCTGTTTGCCTCCAGTGACGGTCACGTTGTGGAAACATTCGCCAGCCTGCGAGAGAAAAAACGCGTCGGGATTTTCGAGAGCCAGACCGCGGGCCACGTCCGCTCCAGGGACAATGTAGCCGTCGCGCAGCTTGGGCAGAATCACTTCCAGCGATTTGCCAAACCCGTTGAGCACGCGAATCGTGTGTTTCAACGGAACAATCGACGCCGTCGGCGGCGCGCAATGCGCCGCTTCGTCGAGCACGAACGAGAACTTCGCCTGCGAATCCTCAGGATGCACGAGGAACGTAGCGCGGCCATCCACATCGGTGCGCAGCAGGCGGAGACCTTCGTCAGCCGCGTCCCACGATTTGACCACGACGTAATTCAGTTCGTCGCGCAGGAAATCTTCCACCACACGCTCGAAACGCGGCTCCACTTCCAGAAAATCACCCAGCACGCCGACCGGAGCCAGGCCGCTCTCCATCATTCCGGATTGGAAGAGTCGGCGCACCGACTCGGTGGAGTAGCCGTGCTCATTGATCACAGTTTCGAGCGATCCCTTTCTGCCCAGCGCGGTCGCGTATTCGGCGCGGAGAACGTCCAGATGAGTTTTCGCTTTGACTTCCTCCAGCTTCTTCGCGTCGATCAGCCGTCGCAGCTGGCTGATCTCTTCCGTGATGCCGCTAACGCGCTGGCTGACGGTTTCAAATTCAAGCGCAAGCTGGCCGCGTTGTCCGCCGAAGGCTTCGACTTGGACGTTGGCGTTGGTGATCTCGGTTTGCAAACGGCGAGCTTCGCGGTCGGCTCCGGCCAGTCGTTCTTCGGCTTGCGCGAGCTGGTTGCGCAGCCGCGACGCGGACGAAACCGTGTCGAAGATAGCGACGCGCGATTCTTCCAGTTGCCGCTCAAGCTCCGCGAGCTTCGCGGTTGCGTCCCCGGCTTCCTGCTGGCAAAGGGCCAAATCGTTCTGCGCCGCAGCCAGATCAGCGGCAGCCGATTCGAGAATCTGCCGATTAGAATCGCGCTCCGCCTCGAGCGCGGTGAGGCGATGGCGAGCCTGGGCGAGTTCAGCTTCCGCGGAAGCCGAGCGCACCAGCAACTCCGCGCAGCGCTCCTCGTTGTGACGGCGGCGGGCGCGCGCGCGATCGATTTCCAGCACAATCTGGTTGAGGCGGTCGCGGTTCTCACGCAGCTCGGTCTCAATCGCGTAGCCGCGCTGTGTGCGTTCGCCGTGCTCGCTTTCGAGTTGTTGCACGGCTTCGGTGCGATGCTGCATCTCCTCCGCCAGCGCATTGAGTTGAGCGTCGAGCTCGGCGCTTTCCTGCTCGACAGCAGCAAACTTACTCGCGAGGACCACTCGCAACTGGCCGCGCATTTCTTCGCGCAGGCGCGCGTAGCGCTCGGCCTTCGACGCCTGCCGCTTGAGCGAATTCATCTGCCGCGTGACTTCCTCGAAAATATCGTTGATGCGGTTCAGGTTCAGCTTGGCATCTTCCAGGCGCGCCTCGGCGAGGCGCTTCTTGGTTTTGAATTTGGTGATGCCGGCAGCCTCTTCGAGAATCGCGCGGCGGTCGGTGGGGCGGCTGCTCAGAATCTGCCCGATGCGTCCCTGTTCGATCAGCGCGTAAGACTCCGGCCCCAGGCCCGTGCCCATGAAGAGTTCCTGAATGTCGCGCAGCCGGCAGAGTTTTCCATTCAGCAGATATTCACTGTCGCCAGAACGGAACAGGCGGCGCGTGACCACAATTTCACCACTGTGAAATTTCTGCTGGTTGAATTTACGGCGGCGAATCTTTAACACAACGTGTGGCGCAACCGTTCCGGCGGACGCGGTCGCAGCCGGGGCCGTGACGTTATGCACCGGCAGCGCGAACACAGGCTCGTCGTCCGGAAAAGCAATAGCGATGGTGTTCACTTTCGAACGCGGAACTTCAATCTCTTCCGTCTTCCCGGGCTGCGCATCGTCAATGGCGCGCTCGGTGTCGGCAGCAGCACGCGCCCGGATCGAGGCCTCATCCCAGTCGTCGGACATGTTGGACTCCTCGCCCGGCATGTCGTCCCGAATATCGATCTCCGTGGGCGAGTTCGTGTCCGCGCCGCCGTATTGCCCAGGGTCAATCAGAGTCAGCGAGACTTCCGCCATGCCGGTGGCTTTGCGATCGCGCGTGCCGGCGAAGATGACGTCTTCCATGCGCGCGCCGCGCAACGTCTTGGCCGACTGCTCGCCCAGCACCCACGAAATGGCGTCGGCAATATTCGACTTGCCGCAGCCGTTGGGCCCGATGATGGCCGCAATCCCGTCCCCGTGGAACTTGAGTTCGGTGCGGTCACAGAACGACTTGAACCCGAGAATCTGAAGCCTCTTCAGTTTGAGCAACGTTTACTCCTTGGAATGAATAGCCAATGATGGCCGTTCTCTGCACCGGGTGCCCCATTTCTCGCGCGTCTTTTTGCGCGAGAAGTGGGTCTTTGGGAACTCGTTACACACGCCCGGTCTCGCCGGCCGTGTTTACCAGACATGTTTACCAGACGGATTCCTCCACAACTGAAAACGATGCATGGCTCGATCACTCCGTCCCAGGCTGGGGAGGGCGGGGCACAGATTGAAGCTACTGTAACGGCGAAATCGGGCCGGGGTCAAGCAATATAACACTATATATTGTATGACCTTACGCTCGACCGCGCTGGGTTGCACACACATTGCAGCAAATGCCTGGTTTACGGGCGAGGTTAAAGACGAGGTGGGAGAACCGCGAGAGCAAACTAAGGCTAGCGCATGGGGACCAGCCAGTGCAATCGCGATGTTTTAATTACTTGCCTTTGCGCCAGCGGAATTGGCGCGAGGTCTTTGTTATTTTGCCGCGGCAGCCTTTACGCGCTTCTCTGAGGAAAACAGCGCGTAGGCGATGTCGGCGCCTTTGCGGGCGAATGCTTCGTATTCTTCAGGCGGAAGTATTTTACTCGGCGTGAAGAACAGGACGTTCGTGGTATCACCCTTCACCCAGTAATTACAGTCGTTCAGAGCGGCGACGGTGTCCAAGAGTTTCGCGTTGAAGAGCCGGCGAACGCCTTCTTCTCCGACGGAGTTCATCTCAAAACACTTGTGGAATTGCAGCGCATCGGGGAAGCAGACGGTGTCATCGCTGTTTTCCCAGTCGCCGTCGAAGCTTTTCCAGTTGGGGTGATCGAAGATAGACGTCGACCAATCCAACGGGCGAATCTGAAACGTGGGTAGATTCGCGTCTTCGGCCTCGAACGCGACGACGGTTTGCCTGACATTTCCCTGAGGCGCTCCCCGGTCGGGTATGCAGTAGTCGAAAATCCATGTCTGCAGGCCTCGCAGCTCTCCCCAGGCTGCGCCCTCGACCCAGCCGTTTCCGCGCAGCGGGTAGATGGAGAGCGCAACATCGTCCCGGTCGGCTGGCAGGAAGCCGAACGACGCAGCGCCCTTTTGCACTTTGATCTCGGCGGCGCGGCCGTCCTGTTTTGCTGCCCAGACACACGTGGCCGCGCAGGCGAGGAAGATGATCGCGATTCCGCCGCCTCCGGTGAGGCCGATTCGGCGGACCGCGAAAAAGACGGCGACGGGGACCAGGACAACGATGAGGGCATTCGGTAAGGTGCGCATGGGCGTTGGTCAGGACTCCCTCAAATTAGACACGCTCTGGCCGAGCCTGTGGTGTAACGGAGGTAACAGAAAGGCTTTCGGCAGGCCCATCCCGGATGCACTTCCCTGCGGCTGGCGCAAGCACGCATTGACCGCAGGAAAACAACTCGCCGACCGCATGTAAGATTGCCCCATGGCAGATGATCGGCAATCCGTCCCCGACTTTCTTTACGGCACTGCGTGGAAGGAAGAGCGCACCCCGGCCCTCACCGAACTCGCGCTGCGCACGGGATTTCGCGGCATCGATACCGCCAACCAGCGTCGCCATTACTCCGAAGCCGGAGTCGGGCAGGGGCTGGCCGCCGCGTATCGCGCCGGAGTAGCGACGCGCGCCGACTTATTTCTGCAAACCAAATTCACCTACCAGCGCGGACAGGATCATCGCCTTCCCTACGATCCCGCAGCCAGACTTTCGCTTCAGGTGGCGCAGTCCCTGGCCAGCTCGCTCGAACATTTCGGGACCGACCATGTGGACAGCTTCGTGCTCCACGGCCCCGCGGCGTACGAGTGGACGGAGGCCGACGCGGAAGTCTGGGAAGCGATGGTGAAAGAGCGCGACGCGGGCCGCACGCGCCTGCTGGGCGTGAGCAACGTTTCGCTGCTGCATCTCGAGCAGATGGCCGCCGCGCACGCCGAAGTTCCAGCATTCGTGCAGAACCGCTGCTTCGCCAGCCTCGGCTGGGACGGCGCAGTCCGGCGGTTCTGTCGCGAGCGGAAAATTATCTATCAGGGATTTTCGCTGCTCACGGCGAACCCGGAAGCCGTATACCATCCGCTGATCGCCAGGCTCGCCGCCCGCGCGAATGCCACGCCCGCCCAGGTGATATTCCGCTTCGCGCAGGCAGTCGGCATGCTGCCGCTCACCGGCACCTCGAACCCCGAGCACATGAAGCAGGACCTGGCCAGTCGCGACCTGGAGTTGTCCGCGGAAGAAGTGCAGGCGATTGAATCGCTGGCCGCACCCGCCGCAGCTGGGACCTAGCGTCGCGTTTTCGAACTCTTCGTCGTGACTGCCGCATCTAGCTTTGCGCCGAGCGCGGCGAAGGCTGGTGTGGGACCGTTCCACAGCAACTGATCAACGTCGTCGAAAAGCGGGATGTCGATTCGCAGCGTGGCCAGCGTGCGAAACAGCAGCGCACGTTCGCGCTCGCGCGAAAGAGTTTCTGCCAGAGTGCCAGCGGAGGTGGCCTTCACATGCCACTCGCGCCAATCAGCAGGAATGGATTCGAGATGCACGAACTTCGCCAGCACCGCCGCCGATGACTTCGCTCCCCACCCCGGCAGCCCCGGATAGCCGTCGGCCGAATCGCCCACCAGCGCGAGGTAGTCAGGAATCGACTCCGGCCGCACGCCGAATTTCTGGATCACACCGGTCTCGTCGCGCGTGACGCGGGTGCGGCGGTCAAGTTGCACAATGCGCGTGCCACTCACACACTGCGCAAGATCTTTGTCAGGCGTGCAAATGATGACGTGCTCCACCCTCGGGTCCCGAGCAACCGCCACCGCAGCCGCCGCAAGCGCGTCGTCCGCTTCGAACTCCACCATCGGCCACACCACTACGCCCGCCGCTGCCAGCACCTCTTCCAGCAAATGGAATTGCGAGAGCAGGTCAGGCTCGATCCCTTCGCCAGTTTTGTACCCGGGCCACAGATCGTTGCGAAACGATTCGATGACGTGATCAGTAGCCACGGCAATGTGCTTGGCGCCGCCATTGATCATTCCCAGCACCGAAGCCAGAACGCCGCGCACAGCGCCCACTTCGCGCCCGTCGGCATCTCGCGCCGAAGGCATCGCATAGTAGTGCCGGAACAATTCGTAAGTCCCGTCAACCAGGTAGACGTCCAGTGAAAGCTCCGTCACAGCGGAAAAAATGCAAGGACAGCCGCCCTCGGCTGTCCGCCGAGCGCAGCTCGGCTAAACTTTGTCCCTCGAAACGAAAGCCAGGTTCGAAGTTGCTCCCAGCCCCGCCCACAGCCGAGGTTACTTCTCTCCCAACTTCTCAAAGAACAAACAAACCGTCTCAATTCCCTTATGAAAGTTCGGGATGTGAAACTTTTCGTTCGGCGCGTGCAGGTTGTCGTCCGGCAGCCCGAACCCCATCATCACGCTGGGAATTTTCAGCACATCCTGAAAATCGGTGACGATCGGAATCGATCCCCCGCTGCGGATAAAAACAGTTTCTTTCCTGAACGCATCATGCAGCGCCTCGGTGGCCGCTTTGATGTAAGGATTGTTGGTGCCCACCACGCACGCCGGACCTTTGCTGTGAACGCTGATTTTGGTCTCGATCCCCTTCGGCGTGTGCTTCTTCACGAACGCAGAATATTTCTTGAAAACGTCATCGGGATCCTGGTTAGGCACCAGCCGCATGGAAACTTTGGCCGCGGCCTTCGCGGGGATCACGGTCTTGGCCCCGGCCGCGATAAACCCACCGGGCATGCCGTGAACTTCCAGCGTAGGCCGTGCCCAGGTGCGGTAGAGCACCGAGTAGCCGGGTTCGCCCGTGAGAACTTTCGATCCGACTTCCGTCTTGCGGTAATGCTCTTCATTGAAAGGCAGCCGCTTCCAGGCCTTGAGTTCGTCTTTGCTGGGAGCCTTCACGCCTTTGTAGAATCCGGGAATCAGAACCTTGCCCTTCGCGTCTTTCATCTTGCTGATGATCTCAATGAGCGCGAAAAAGGGATTAGGCGCAGCCCCGCCGTACATGCCCGAGTGCAGATCGGTCTTCGCGCCGACGGCTTCGATCTCCGTATAGACGAGCCCGCGCAATCCAACGCACAACGTGGGAAGATTGGGCGCAAATAACTCCGTGTCGCAGACCAGCGCGAAATCGGCTTTCAGCTTGGCTTTCTGCTTGCGTACATATTCGGCAATCGACTCGCCGCCGACTTCTTCTTCGCCTTCGAAAATCACCTTCACGTTGATCGGCAACTTCCCGCCGCCAGTCTGCAGAAGCGATTCCAGGGCCTTCACTTCGAGCCAGAGTTGCCCTTTATCATCGACCGCGCCGCGCGCGTAGAGATTGTTATTTCGCTCGGTAGGCTCGAATGGCGGAGAGATCCACTCGTCGAGCGGCTCGGCGGGTTGCACGTCGTAATGCGCATAGCAAAGCGCGGTTGGCTTTCCGGCCGCGTGCAGCCAGTCCGCATAGATCAGGGGATGCCCCTTCGTTGGAATCACTTCAACATTCTCCATCCCAATTCGCCGCAACTCGCTGGCGATGAAGCCGGCAGCTTTCTGAATGTCAGGCTTATGCTCGTCAAGCGTACTCACGCTGGGAATGCGCAGAAGATCTTTAAGTTCGTTCAGAAACCGCTGCTGATTATCGCGCGCAAAATCAACTGCTGCGGAAGCCATGGGTACATCCTTTCGTAGGGCCCACCGGAAGACTGCGGATTCACAGCGCTAGCGGAAACGAATCAGTATACCGCGAAGAGAAGCGGCGTGTTGCGGAGCAGATGTGCTCGATGTTGAGGTGGCGAGCGCTTCCAGTGCTGCGATAAAGCATTCTCTTGAGTGCGGCTTTAGCCGCTGAGGCGCGCTCTCGGCTGCGCACAAGTTTCATAGCCAGCTGCGCCCTCTACGAATGCGAAAATCTTGCCGCGGAGAAAGCCCTGAGATCATACGCCGGGTCTTTGCCAGTAATTACATCAGCCATAACCTGCGCGGTTATCGGCGCAAGCAGAATGCCGTCGCGAAAATGCCCGGTGGCGACGAAATAGCCGGGAGTCGACGTGGCGCCGAGAATCGGCAGCGCGTCGGGCGTGCCGGGGCGCAGCCCGGCCCAGTCTTCAAGAATCTTCGCGTTGCGTAACTCCGGGATCAGCGCGATCGCAGCGTGATGAAAACACTGCATGGTGGCAGGGTCGGTGCGCTTGTCGAATCCGGCTTCTTCCACCGTGGCTCCGGCCAGGATGCGTCCATTACTCCGTGGAATGAGATAGACCTCGGGCGATCGAATGACATGTTTCAGAAGTTCGCGCGAAGGGGAGGCCAGGCACAGCATTTGACCTTTCACAGGACGCGTCGGAAAAGCATACGGGCCAATCCGCCCCGACCACGCTCCGGCACAGTTGACGACCTTCGAGGCGCGGAAGACGTTTTTGGTCGTGGCGACTCCAGCAGCGCATCCGTCAGCGATCGTGACGGAAGTGACTTCGTTGCCAGAGGAGAAATCCACTCCCCGATTTTTTGCGGCCTTCACCGCAGCTGCAGTGAGCGCTCGGGGATCGACGCTCCGCTCCTTCAACACGAATGCGGGACGATTCGCGTCTGCCATCCCGGGTTCCAGTTGAGCCACCTTTGCGGCCTGGACAGCGTGCTCGGCTAAAGCTCTCTCCCACTCGCGCGCGTGCCCCGCAGGCGGAAACACGATCGCTCCCTGATCGCGCAGGTCAACCTTCATGCCCGATTCCACTTCCAACTCATAGGCGAACTCGGGATATATGCCTGCACTCGCCGCTGCCAGCGGCAACATCGCGGCGTGCGTTTCGAGCGGGCAATCCACCAGCATGCCGCCGGCAGCGTGCGAAGCTTCGCGGCCCGGTTCTCCGCGCTCGACGATCAGAACCGTGGCTCCACGCTTGCGCAGTTCAATGGACAACGACAGCCCGATGATGCCGCCACCGACGATGAGGACGTCCCAGGTCTTCACCCGAGCATTGTAGAAGAACAGAAGAAAACAGAATGAAGATGAGACCGCCGTGCGATTGCCCTGAGCCGCGTGAACCGCAGAGCCACCGCCGCAGCGAAGCACCCGCCCATTACTTTCGTTACCCAAGGGGAATGCTCCTGATTACGCGACGCACCGCTCTTGCTGCCTATAATCCAGTTAGGCGCGAGAGTTGCCTCAGGGCCACAGAGTGTGCCTGGGATTAGATTTTTGGGAGAGCGTTGGAGAAATCCACCAGACTCCAGCCGCGGAGCGGCGCAATGTGAAAGCCCGGCACGGAAGTGCCGGGTGAGAGTGCGAAGCGTGTCCGAGTCCCGGAGGACGACACGGGCTTCTCACGCACCCTCTAAAAGCTCTGGTTGAAAGGGATGCTTTACCGAAGCGCTGAAGCGCTGCGCACTCAAAATAAATAGCAACATCTCACGCGACACCGTTTCACGCAATCATTGATGTCCAAATTAAAACAAAACCGAACACCGCGCACCGTCCCGGCTCCTTGGGTCTACGGACCCGCTATCGACCTCATCGTGGGCTGCGGAGCCTGGTCGGCCCCGCTGCTGGCGCTGGCGTATTTTTCCATGGCGTCCAGCACCCGGGCGTGGGCGATCGCCTTCTACGCGCTGGCCTTGCTGTTTAATTATCCGCACTACATGGCGACGATCTACCGCGCCTACCACCGTCCGGAAGACTTCCAAAAATACCGGATCTTCACCGTGCACCTCACCGCGCTGCTCGTGCTGACTCTTTTGCTGTCGCACTACTGGCTCCGCATACTGCCGTGGATCTTCACCATCTATCTCAGCTGGAGCCCGTGGCACTACAGCGGACAGAACTACGGCCTGTTCATGATGTTCGCGCGGCGCGCCGGCGCCGACCCGCAGAAGGCCGAACGCCGCGCGCTCTATGGCGCGTTCATTGTTTCTTATCTCATTTTGTTTCTCAGTTTTCACACCGGTCCCTCCGCGGATTCGCTGTTCATTTCGCTGAATATCCCCGCGCTCGTCAGCCGCTGGGAACAGATCGTCCTGTTCGTTCTGTTCATCGTGCTCACCGTGTTCGGTTTCTCGCGCCTTTCGCGCGCTACGGGATGGCGCAAGCTCACTCCGGCGGTCACGCTTTTCTCCTCACAGTTTCTCTGGTTCCTGTTGCCGGCTGCCATTTCGCTGGTTACGGGCATCGAGATTCCGCAGAGCCGTTACAGTTCCGGCGTGCTCGCGGTCATGCACTCCGCGCAATATCTTTGGATCACCAGCTACTACGCACGCCGCGAAGCCACTGCGGAAAAGGCCAGCAACTGGCGTCCCCTGGCCTATTTCGCCGTGCTGGTGGTTGGCGGCATCGCGCTGTTTGTGCCGGGTCCGTGGCTGGCCAGCCGCATTTTCCATCGCGACTTCACTTCCAGCTTTCTGATTTTCACCGCGCTGGTCAACATTCACCATTTCATTCTGGACGGCGCCATCTGGAAGCTGCGCGACGGCCGCATCGCCGCGCTTCTGCTCAATTCCCGCGAACGCATGGCAGATGTGACGAGCGAAGCGGGAACCGGACTGGCCGCCGCCTGGCGCTGGCTCGCTGGCAGCACGCCTCGCGCTCGCTACCTCAGGGTGGGCGCGGCAGTTCTGCTGCTGGTTTGGGGAACGCTCGACCAGGCGCGCCACTATCTGGCGCTGCGTTCCGATGATCTCACCGCTCTGCAGCACGCGGCCGCGCTCAATTCTTTCGATAGCTCCGTGCAGCTACGGCTGGCGGAAAAACAAATGGCAGAGGGCGATCCACAGCAAGCCGAGGCCTCGTGGCGCAAGGCTATGCAGGTGAATCCCGTGGATCCCGCGCCGCGCAGCGAGTTGTTGCGATTCCTCATCGCCCAGAATCGTCTGGAGGAAGCCCTGGCCTTGACCGAGACTTCTCTGAAAGCTTCGCCACGGGACGCCAACTTGCTTGTCGATCACGGATTTCTGATGTTGCGATCCGGACACGCCGCGGAAGCCGTCGCCAATTGGGAACAGGCGATCACGGTAGATCCGCAACAGATCCCCGTCTATCTCTACCTCGCGAGCGAATTGGACCACGAAGGCAAGGCCGCAGCTGCGGCCGCCCGCTACAAAATATTCCTGGAGAAAATCGCGCACGCTCCGAAAGACGCCGTCCCGGCAGAAAAATCGCCGGCGGATGGAGCAGCAAGTAAGGCACCAGACAAAATAAAAGACAAGCGCCCCGCACCTGACCAGCTCATCGCCATCGTGTTGCGCATGGCCGATTGCCAGGAGAGGGCCTTGCAACGCGAACAGGCCGTGAAGTCTTATGAACTGGCCGAGAATCTGGCTTCGCGAACGAAACTGCCGCGCCTCGAGAGCGTGGCCGCGGTCGACGAGGCTGCACTTCAAGCCAAAGCCGGCAGGCTGGGCCAGGCGCTAACCCTCTACCAGCGTGCTTTGCAGCTCGACGGCTCAACCGGCGACCGGGAGGCGGGCGCGGAAGACTGGTTCAGCTACGGCCGATTTCTCGACGATGCGGGTTTTGCGCCGCGGCTAGCCTATGCCTGCCTGCTGAAATCGGAGGAGTTGATGCGAGCCGTGCCCGGCGGAAAGCCGCCAGAGGCGCTGGTCGCCGAGAAGGCCAAGCTCGAAAGCAAGCTCGCGAAGCAGCCTGCAAACCAGCTTGCGAAAACGACCGCGGGCCAGGCGGAGGCGCTGCGTCGCGATCCCGTTCCTGCGCTTAAGGAGGCGTTGGCCCTCCGCGAGCAGTAGCCCGGCATAGCTCCGGGCTGAAGGTCGCGTCCCAACGAGCTACTTGACACGGGTGATCTAATTGACAGCGATTGTCGTGCTGCTAAACAATAACTGCTGAAATAAGTCCGAACAGCAAAACCATACCCTGCAATCCATCTCGAATTTTTCTGGAGGAAAGGTCTATATGTCCGACGAAGGCGAACACATTCAGGTAGAGGAGCATTCCAACGCAGGCAAGTGGCTGCTCACCCTGTTGGCGGTTTTGTTTGTAGCTGCGTCCGCGTATGCGCACTACGCCATGTATTCCCACGTGGAAAAGCTCAACAAGGATCTCGAAGCGAGCCACAACCAGGTGGCCGAGTTGCAGAACCGCATGCAGGGCGCGGAAGCCACCGAGGAAACCATTGAGCGCCAGGTGGGCCTCACCAAGAAGGACGTAGCCCAGCGTGTCGCTCAACTGCTGGCCGAACAGAAGGCAGACGTGGGCCGCCTGGAAAAGCAAGAGCAGGAGCAGAAGGCGCAGATCAACGCGGTGGCCGGTGACGTTACCGGAGTGAAGACGGATGTGGGCGGAGTGAAGACGGACGTCGCCACCACTAAAGCCGACCTGGAAGCCACAAAGGCGAAGCTCGAGACCACGCGCGGCGATCTCGGCCTGCAGAGCGGCCTCATCGCGAAGACCGCCGGCGACCTGGACATCCTGAAACATAAGGGCGACCGCAACTACTACGAGTTCACGCTGATCCGGGGCGCGAAGCAGCAGATGGTTTCCACGGTCGGACTGCAACTCAAGAAGGCCGACATCAAGAAAGGCAAGTTCACCCTCGACGTAACCGCGGACGATAAAACGATCGAGAAGAAAGACCGCAACATCGCCGAGCCCATCCAGTTCTATTCCGGACGCGAGCACATGCTGTTTGAGCTGGTGGTCTGGAGCGTGGACAAGAACAAGGCCACGGGCTACCTGAGCACGCCCAAGAACGCTCCTGTGCCGGTGAGCGCGAATTGAAAGAAATGCTTTTCCCGGGCGCGTGGCACGTTCTGCTGCAGATCGTGCTGCGCACCGGTGTCATCTACCTGGTGGTGCTGATCGGCGTCCGACTGAGCGGCAAGCGCGAAGTCGGCCAGATGACTCCGTTCGACCTCACCCTGCTGCTTCTTCTCTCGAACTCCGTTCAAAACGCCATGACCGGTCCGGACACGTCCTTGTTCGGCGGCGTGGCCGCGGCCTGCACGTTGCTGCTGCTGAATTATCTGGTGGCGAACCTATCCGGCGTCAACCGCCGCTTCCGCAAAATGGTGGAAGGCCAACCCAGCCTCCTGGTGCACGATGGCAAAGTCATCGATTCGCACATGGCGAAAGAGCACGTCAGCATGGACGAACTGAACCGCGCCCTGCGTGAGCACGGCATCGCGGCATGCCACGACGTAGCCCTGGCCGTGCTGGAAGTGGATGGATCGATCAGTTGCCTGAAGTACGACGAGATCAAACCCGACGCGAATACCCACCTGGCCCGGCGCAAAGGCATTCAAAAGAAACAATAGAGACCATCCCGCAGCTGGGTTCGGGAAGGGCACGAGTTTTACTCGTGCCGGTAAGCCGTCGAAAATGTGTCCGCGCTTTAGCGCCTGAGGCCGGCTTTCTCTCCCGCGATTAATTTCTTGGCAGGCAACGTTTCCTCGCGCTGTACCAGAAATGGTGCAAGTGCCCCGAACGGGCTGTCAGGGACGGGCCCGCGGCGCCTGAGCCCTGTGCAAAGTATTGCTACTAAAGCCTTTGTAATCAATAACTTAAATCGTCTATTTAAACCGATTTAGCAAGCCGACATGGGTCCCGCAAGACCACCCCACCGAGAGGCCTCAACCAACAATCTTTCCGGCTCCCAGCGGACGCGCAAGCGCGGCGCGAGGCATTTCTCGGAGCGTGCGGCGCATCCATTTGTGAAGCCACAGTGACCTCTGCCTCGCCCGGACTCAGTCCAGGGCTACGAACTTCACGCACACCGGCGACGCTACGTCCAGCACCTGTCCCGTAGGCGTAAGCTTTCCGGTCTTCGCATCAATCTTGAAGACGACGATGTTGTCGGACTTCTGATTCGCGGCGAACAGCAGTTTCCCCGTTGGATCGATTTCAAAGCTGCGCGGTTCCTTGCCGCCGGTAGAAGTAATCTCGACTGTGGTGAGAGTGCCTTTCGCAGAATCGACGGCGAACACCGCAATGCTGTCGTGCCCGCGGTTCGAGGCATAGAGGACCTTGCCGGAGGGGACCACCTCGATCTCCGCATCGTCATTGCGCCCCGTGAAATCCTTGGGCAGAGTCGTAACCGTTTGTAAGTGCTGCAAAGTTCCTTTGGCCGCGTCAACCGAAAACACCATAACGCTGCGCCCGATTTCAGTGACCACGTAGGCGAACTTGCCATCCGGGCGAAGCGCGAAGTGCCTTGGCCCCACTCCCGGATCGAGCTTGGCGAACGGCGGATCGTTGGGAGTGAGCGATCCCTTTGCGGCGTCGAACTTGTAGACGAGCAACTCATCCAGACCGAGGTCGTCGACGTACGCGAACCGGTTGTCGCGTGAGAGATCGATCGAGTGGGCGTGCGGCCCTTCCTGGCGTTCGGCGTTCGGCCCGTGGCCGGTGTGCTGCACAAATGCGGAAGCCTCGCCGAGGCGTCCATCTTCGAGTATGGGATAGACGATCACGCTGCCGCCGGTGTAGTTGGCAACCAGCACGAACTTTCCAGTTCTGTCGACGGTGATGTAGCAGGGATCAGCGCCGCGGGACGGCAGTTCGTTCAGGAAAGTGAGCTTGCCCGTCGCACGATCGATCGAGAAAGCGCTGACGCCTCCACTGTTCGGGCCTTTGTAGTTTCCCAGTTCATTCACCGCATAAAGAAACTTCCCGTTCGGGTGCACGGCTACGAACGACGGGTTCGTAGTCTCGGCAGCCAGGCCCAGCGGCGTCACTTGCGCGTTCGCGGCATCGTAGCGGAAAGCATAAATGCCTTTGCTCTTGGTGTCTTCCCCGGTGTAGGTGCCGACGTAGACGAGATATTTTCCCGAGCGCGCAGGCGGTGCCGCGCTGGCGGTGAAAACGGTGAGCACGAAAATAAACAGCAGCAGGGAAGCGGAGCGGACAGAATTGAGAGTTCGTTTCATGCCAACAGTTTGCTTGATTGCGGCATAGAAGCGCAATCGGAGAGTGGAGGTTGAGGCTTTCACCACGAAGGCCACTAAGTTACACAAAGGAAACCCTCGCCAGGAAATCCCCTCGTGACAAGAAAGTCAGATTTCAGATTTATGATTTCAGATTGAAAGTCAAAGCCGTGTGGTTTTCAATCTGCAATCTACAATCTGACTTCTGAAATGGATCGTGCTCTTTGTGGTGGATGCCTTTTCTTCCACTCAGCGGGTCAGTGTCACGGGCACCTGCTGGTCGTACGGGTAGATGACAACGCTCACCGACTGGCGCCGATAAAAAGCCTGCAGGTCTACGGGGAAGGCCACGATCACGGTGCGCTTCACTTCTTCACCAGGCTGCAACTTGGTTTCGGGGACCAGCGGCGGCTGGGCGCCGTTCTTGAGGGCGGGGAAGCCCGCAAAATAACGAGGGAAATCCACCGCGGATACGGCCTCGCTGGTCGATTCCGTGTCGGCAGTTTTCAGTTTGGCCTCGATTTCGTGCACGTAAAAAATCTTCTTGCTGGTATTTCTGAGAGTGAACGTGAGCGCAACCATGGTGGAACTCTGTCCCTGGATTTGGGCCGGGACCACGTTGTCGAGCGAGCCGGAGCCCTGCGGCTGCGGGCGCTTGATCACCGAAGCGATCGCGACCACGACCAGTACCGCGCCAATGGCAAGCAGCACGATTTTCGCCGGCGGCAGGTTCCGTTTGGCGGTTCCGAACTCGTCGCTGATATTGATGGTGGGACCGGCGGGAGGTTTCGGCGGCGCCGGCGCGGCCGGAGTTGCGGACGGATTTGCAGAAGGAGTGCCGGCGGGAACGCTGGAGGTCGGATCAGGCATAGGGCTTCCTGATGCCGATTTTACGCTGAGACTCGATTTTATGGCGAGATCGGCGGCTACGCACTGGCGGCTTCGGGCAAGTCTTGAATCTGGAATTCGGCGACGACTTCGAGAACGGTGTCTCCACTTTGCCAAACCAGTTCGCGAACGGCGCGGGGCAGGATGATGCATCCGCGGGAAGCGCAGCCTCGCGCCTCGATGGAGTCGCCGTGCATCAGGAAGCCGCTGCGGCCAAACAGGTTGGTGCCGACGCTGGGCTCAAGCCGCAACACGTATGGACCATGGTCGGGAGAGTTGAATGGAGGGCCGACGATGGTCCAACTGCCCTGCGGGACGGGGCCGACGTTGGGCACGGCCTGCATCGCGGGATTGTTCTTGCCGTTGTCGAATCCGGAATATCCCGTTGCCGCAGTGTGGCCGTTTCGCAGCAATGCGCCGGTTTTCTGGGCGTAGGTCCACATTGGATCGTGACCATCTAGCGGAAGAAAGCGAGAATTTTAATGCGTCGGACTACTCCCGCAACCGGCTTCCAATTTATTTTCCAAATTCCGGAACCAGAATGGGACGGGGATGGAACATCCCGTCACTAGAGGTTGAGGTTGCGGAAAAACTCGTGTTCGATACGGAATGCGACCACGGGGGCTGAAGCCCGCGTTGATATGGGGGCTTTACGCGGCGCTGAAGCGCCGCTCTTCCACGGCACTGCAGGCATTTGTGAGTTTTTCCGCAGCCTTACCAGGCGTGCTTCATCGCTTTCGCGAATTTCTGTGCGGGCAGGGTGTTGAGCACATCGTCTTTCGTGAGCCAGGCGCGGCGGGCCTGCAGGATGCCGTAGCGGATTTTTTCCATGTGCGAGGTATGGTGGGCGTCGGTATTGATTACGATCTTCACGCCCTGTTGTTTGGCCTGGCGCAGGTGAACGTCGTTGAGGTCGAGGCGGTCGGGATAGGAATTCAGTTCCATTGCAACTTTGTGTTTGGCCGCCGCAGTCAGAACGGCGGTCATATTGAACGCATAGGCTTCGCGGCGTAACTGGATGCGGCCGGTGGGATGTCCGATGATTGAAGTGTTGGGATTCTCGATGGCTTTCAGGAGGCGCTCGGTCATCTTGGCCGAGTCCTGATTGAAAACCGAGTGCACGCTGGCAATGACGAGGTCCATCTGGGCGAGCACGTCGTCGGAGAGATCGAGATCGCCGTCGGCGAGGATGTCGACTTCAATGCCTGCGAAAATTGTGATGTCCTCGATTTTCTTGCCAGCTTCGCGAATGCGCGCGATGTGCGCCACGGCGCGCGTGTCGTCGAGGCCGTTGGCGAAGGCCAGGTTTTTGGAATGGTCGGTGATGGCCATGTATTTGTAGCCGCGAGCCTTGGCGGCTTCGGCCATTTCTTCGATGGTGTTGCGGCCGTCGGTCTCGACCGTGTGCATGTGCACGTCGCCCTGAATGTCTTCCTGTGTAATTAATTTCGGCAGCGTGTGTTTCTCGGCGGCGTCGATCTCACCGAGATTTTCGCGCAGCTCGGGAGGGATGTAGTCGAGATTCAGCCTGGCATAAATTTCTTCCTCGGTTTTTCCTGCGACCGGCTTCTCGCCTTCGAGCGTGGCCAGGCTGTATTCGTTGAGGGTATATCCCATCTTTAACGCACGCTGGCGGAGGGACACATTGTGCGCCTTGGAGCCGGTGAAATACTGCATGGCCGCGCCGAAAGATTCGGGAGGCAGCAGGCGGACGTCGACCTGCATTCCGCTGCGCACGTGAAAACTTATTTTGTTGTCGCCGCTGGCGATGACGTCCATGAGCGGCGGGAACTGCGCGACATAGGCGATTGCCTTCTGGCGGCCTTCTTCGGAAGTGCAGGCCGGGCCGGTGACGAGAATGTCGAGATCGCCGACGGTTTCGCGTCCGCGGCGCAGCGAACCGGCGGGAGTGATCTTTTCGATGCCCGGAAACTTGCTGACGTATGCCGTGAGTTTTTCTGCTTCGGTTTCGGCGGCGTCGATCAGGAAGCGTCCACTGACGCGGCGGTAGTCTTCGATGGCCTTGAGCAGCTTGGCTTCGTGCTTTTCGCCCATGCGCGGCAGTTCGCGAATCTTGCCTTCGCGGGCGAGTTTTTCGACGCCATCCACGTCGCTGACCTGGTAGGCGCTCCAGATCAGTGCGATCGTCTTCGGGCCGAGGCCTTGAATCTTCAGTAGCTGCAGCATCGAGGGATGATATTTCTTCAGCAGTTCGGCGTGCGCGGTGAGCTTGCCGTCCTTAAGTAGTTCCTGCAAGTTCAGCAGCATCTTTTTGCCGATGCCAGGGATGGCCAGCACCTGCTCGGGGTCGGCGATGATGTCCTTCATCTGCTGCGCCGAATTTTCGATAGCTTGCGCGGCATTGCGGTAGGAGCGGATGCGGAAAGAATCCTGCCCGTCGATTTCCTGCAGGTCGGCGGTTTCGTAGAGAATGCCGGCGATGGCTTTGTTGTCCATGAGTCCGATTAAGGCTTGCGGGATTAGGTTAAACGAAGTTGGAACGGGAGAGCTAGAGCGACGCAGAAATCTAGGCGTTAGTTGGAGAAAGAGGTGCTTGCGGGCCTGGGTCCTTGGGACCACTTGAAAGCTCGCGTGCCCACATCGCGAACCATATGAAGAATCCCGCAAGGAGGCAATCGGAAACCATCCGCGCCATAAGCGCAGATCCCAAAAGGCCAGTGTTCACTGCCATGACGGCAGAGATGGCGGATGCGGCAGCGAAAAATTGAAATCGGGTCGGGTCGGAATCGGGTGGAATGAAAAAAGTCACGAAGACGATGGCGAACCAGTACTCCCCATTGAAACCAAACGATGAATGAGGGCCAGCGAACCAAATCGACAGAATCATAGGCAAGGCCGCGAAGGATAGAAAGGCGCTGCGCCAACGCCGTTTGCGCGACTGCTGAATGGCGGCTGTCAGTGCGCCGAGAGCCATAAAGCCGAGCAATAAGGCGTCTTGAGGGTGAGCCAGTTGCGGCCAGAAACTCGCGATTACCAGGCTGGCGCCCTTAAGCACGCCGAGGCCGACAAGAAAGAAAACGGGTAAGGCCGAGACGAGAAGCAGACCGAGAAGCGTGTTAACGACCATGTCGCGGCGGCTCATGAAATATGTAGCCCCATCGGTTTGATGCGACGAACGCTCGTCCCTGCGGCGCCGGGCAGTTGTCTGTCGGTGCCATCCTAACATACGCCTTACGCGCTCTTGCTGACGTTCGCCGCCTGCGGCCCTTTGGCGCCTTCGGTGATCTCGAACTCGACCGGGTCGCCTTCTTGCAGGCTTTTGTATCCCTCAGAGGTGATCGCGCTGTAATGAACAAAAACGTCGGGTCCATCGGCGCGGCCGATGAAGCCGTATCCCTTTGCGTTATTGAACCACTTGACGGTTCCTTTCAGGCGTTCCACGTACCCCCGCTTTCTGCGCGTCCCATCGACCAAGGGGGGAAGGACGCGCACACGGTCTTTAGGATGCATTTTGGAGCGATTGGGGATACGTGTCAAGGGCAAGCCGGGGGACGAAGGCAGAAGTCAAAAGTCAGAAGGCAGAAGTAAGCCGGTGGGGGTTACGTCGGCCGGAGGAGGAATTTCAGATTGCAGATTTTTGATTTCAGATTTAAAACCGATGCCTGCAGCCGATTTTCAATCTGAAATCTGAAATCTAAAATCTGAAATCCGCAATCTTCGCTCGGGATGACAGACGTGAAAGAGTTGGGCGAACTAGAGCGGCATGGGCCCGTCTTTTCCCTCGGTGATGCGGTGCTGCAGCCAGAGCACGGAGGAAATTGTTTTTCCGTCGCGGATGGTGCCGCTGGTGACCATGCGGACCAGCGTGGGCAGCGGCACCAGGCGCTTGTAAATGATTTCGTCTGCTTCCGGTTGTGCGATCCCTTCGCGCAATCCTGTGGCTAGAAATACTGACATAGTCTCGGCCATGAAGCCGGGGCTGGCGTAGAACTTCAGGATGCGGCGCCAATGGGCGGCGGTGTATCCGGTTTCTTCAAGCAGCTCGCGTTTGGCGGCTTTCAGTTCGTGCTCGCCGGGATCGATGCGTCCGGCGGGCAGTTCCCAGAGATAATCTCCGGCGGCGTGGCGATATTGGCGCTCGAGCAGCACACGCGGCGTGGAGCCGGACTGATCGCCGGACTCGTCGACGGCGAGAATGACGACGGATCCCGAATGATGAATCAGATCGCGGCGGACGCGGATGCCTCCGGGTTCCTGCACGTGGTCCGTGGTGATCGTGAACACGGGGCCGCGGTAGACCGTGCGAGAAGAGAGTAGACGGACTTTGGCTTTCTTGCTCGCGCGGGGTTTCGTACGTTGAGGTCGAGGGCTTTTCGGCATGCAAACAATATAAAGCAGGGGGTTGCCGGGGCGAATTTAAATCAGTGGTCAGTGGTCAGAATGCGGAAGTCAGAAATAAGAATGCAGAAGTTAACCCATCGTCCTTGCGCGATGTGCCGGCTCACTTCTGCATTTTGACTTCTGACTTCTGCATTTTTCCGCTTCTGCTATTCTGCCGGGCATGAGAGGTCGTCCGCGGATCACCATTGTTGGAGCGGGGAATCTGGGTGCGGCTCTGGCGACGTCTCTGCATCAGGCCGGGTACGCCATCGACCAGATTATGTTCCGAAATGGCCACGCGTCCCGGCGAAATGCCCGCGTGCTCGCGAAGAGAGTTGGTGCGCGGGCCGCGGCGATCTCGCTGGCGGCAATCGACGCAGACATAGTTTGGTTTTGCGTCCCGGATGATGTGATCGCCAACGTGGCGGGGTCGCTCGCGCAGAAAGGCGACTGGAAGGGAAGAATTGCTTTGCACAGTAGCGGAGCGCTTACCAGCGACGAACTGGTGGCGCTGCGCCGGCGCGGAGCGCATGTGGCGTCCGTGCATCCAATGATGACGTTCGTGGCTGGAGCTTCTCCATCACTGGCAGGAGTGCCCTTCGCCATCGAAGGAGATGCGGCAGCGGTGCGCGCCAGCCGCGCCATCGTGAAGGATTTGGGCGGCAAAGCTTATGCGATTCGGCGGCAGGATAAAGTGGCTTACCACGCCTGGGGGACGTTCGCCAGCCCGCTGCTGACGGCACTTCTGGCGACGACCGAACACGTCGCCGCCGCGGCGGGAGTAAATCGGCGAGAGGCGAAGCGGAGGATGCTTCCGATCCTGCAACAGACTTTGGCGAATTACGCGGCGCTGGATGCCGCGGGAGCGTTCAGCGGGCCGATCGTGCGCGGCGACGTGGAGACGATCCGGCGGCATCTGCGGGTTCTGCGCAAAGTGCCGGCCGCCGGTGAAGTTTATGCGGCGCTGGCGAACGCGGCGGTGAAGTACTTGCCGGGGAAGAGTAAGGGGAAAGTGCGGAGATTGTTGAACGGCCAAGTCAGAAGGCAAAAGTCAGAATGAAGAAGTCAGAAGTCAGAATGAAGAAGTAAACCCGTCCGTTCGGGGCGGGACTTACTTCTGCATTCTGCATTCTGACTTCTGCATTTTGAATTATCTCGACGTGAACAGGTGGCCGAGTTTTTCTTTCTTGGTTTTCAAATACTCTTCGGATTGGGCGTTGAACTCGACTTCGCAGGGGACGCGCTCGACCACTTTGACTCCGGCGCGCTCCAGCGCTTCCACTTTGTCAGGATTGTTTGAGAGCAGCCGCACCTCGGTCACTCCCAGCGCTTTAAGCATTTCGCCGGGCAGCGTGAAGTCGCGGTGATCGGCTTTGAAGCCCAGGCGTTCGTTGGCTTCCACCGTGTCCAGGCCTGAGTCTTGCAGCTCATACGCTTGCAGCTTGGCCATCAATCCGATGCCGCGGCCTTCCTGCTGTTCGTAGATCAGGATGCCCGCGCCCTTCTGCGCAATCATCGCAAGTGCCATCTCCAGTTGCTGGCGGCAATCGCAGCGCAGGGAATGAAACACGTCGCCGGTGAGGCATTGCGAGTGCACGCGGACCAGCGGGGGCGATGATTTCACGTCTCCCATCACCAGGGCCACGGCTTCCTCCACGCGGCGATTCCCGTCGGAACCGGATTCTCCGCGAAAGCCGTGAATGCGGAACTTGCCCCAGCGTGTGGGGAAATCCGCGGACGCGATCTGACGGACGGATGTCACCTTTAGATTATAGCGGTTTTGATTTTCGCGATGGACTTTCGCGACGATGACTCCACGATGTTGATTTGAGGGAAACGTCCGCCGAGCCTAGCCGCGGGGAAAATGAAAAATGCAATCCTGTTTGGAAGCGATGGGAGCTCCGTTGCGCGTAGCGGGGCGGAAGCGCCAGTTCTCGAGCGCCGCCAGCGCCTTTTCGTCGAGTTTGGGACCCATACTCTGCAGGACGGTTTTGTTAACGATCTGACCGAGTTGGTCAATCGTGACTTCCACCACCACGTTGCCCTCGTGATCGAGCAGTTCCCAGGGGTAGAAAACGGGATCGGGCATCGCCACGGGAAGTGCGGGACGAATTTCGTCGCCGAATCGCGGCCCGTGAATCAGCGTGCCGTAGGGAAGGCCCGCGGGCGTGCCGTGTCCTTGATTCGAAAGGGTCGGCGTTTTCGATTGATCCTCGGCGCCCGAGGGAGAGAACGTGATTGGTGGAGGCGTCAACTTTGCCACCTGCGCATTCTGCTTCAGAGTCAGTTTCTCGTGGCCCATGCGCTGCTTGCGATAGACCTGGGTGGCGCTCTCGGGAGAACTGAACTTGCTGTCGTCGGGCGTTTTGGAAGGGAAGTAAATATGCGCGACGGCATTGCCGCCGCGGCCCAGGGCAATGGATTGGGGCATCAAGAGTTGAGGCTCCGGCGCATGCAGCAGCCAGGCAAGCAGCAGGCCATGCGCGGCCAGCGAACCCCACAGGATCTTCCTCTTTTGTGATGTGCTGGCACCGAATTGCGCAAACATGCTCGACAACTCCTACGCGCGGGCCCATCGTCTTATTTCGGCTGCTTCAGACTTCGACACCAGGCCGACTGCTCTAACTAATGTTAGACGCATAAGGAGTGTCTTCGTCAAGGTTTTTGCGCAGGGGAATGCACCGCGGTGCGCGGGCACACTCTTGGTGCAGATCGGAGAACGCTGCTAAAATAAAAACTCGCGTCCAACCCGCACCGTGGGGCTATAGCTCAGCTGGGAGAGCGCATCGTTCGCAACGATGAGGTCGTCGGTTCGATCCCGACTAGCTCCACCAATCTTCTCAAGCACTTGCAGCGTTTTTGAGCCGTTCGCACGCATCGGAAAATCCCGCTTATTGGACCGAACTGGACCGTGATTTGGACCGTGGCTCCTGGGCGGCATCAGAACTCGAGAAATCGAGGTCGAGATCCATCGCCGTTTGCGGCACCGCGGGCAGGCCTGCGCCGCCGGCAAACGCCGTGAGCTGCTGCAGCGCGCGCCGCTGCGACGTGGAAATGGTCTGCGCGTAGATATCCATCGTGGTGCTGCTTCGGCTGTGGCGCATCTGGCCTTGCACCGATTTCACGTCGGCGCCCGCCTGAATGAGCCAGGTTGCGTGTGAGGTTCTCAAAACTCGCCAGCAGACGAACGGCAGGCCGAGTTTCCGGGCCGCCGGCTGCAGGTGTCGCTTGAGAATATTCTGGTCGTTCATCTCGCGCCCCTTGCGCACGCTCTGAAATACCAGATCGTCGGGCCCTCCTGATTTGACCAGCTTGTGTTTGCGGACCGCGCACCCGGCCCGCACTCCCACCGTCATGGTGGGCAGGCGAAGCAGGCGGGCAATCACTTCCGGTTCCACTCCGATCGTCGCGGCGCTGGCAGCGGTTTTTGGAACCGCCCAGTCGCCCCGGCAAAATCTTTCTTCGATGGTGATGCTGTCAGCGTGGATACAGCGCCACTTGAGGCCGATCAGTTCGCTTACCCGAAGCCCAGTCCACACGGCGGTAAAGATCATCGTCGCGTAGGGCTCGGAAACGATTTGCACCAGGTTGGCGAACTGCTCGGGTGTGATGGTCGGCTTCGGGCGCCGGGCTCGCCGGTCCTTGGGCAGCCGCAATCCTTCCATCGGGTTTTTGTTGAGGTACTCCACGTCGACCGCGGAGCGGAGAATCGAAGACAGTGCGTCCCTGATCTTCGAGATAGTGGGATACGACGCCTCCGCTGCCTTGCGGGAAAAATAGTCCTGCAGCGTCGGCCGCGTGAGATCTCGCAAACACCTGCCGCCTAGATCGGGCCGCAGGTACTTCTTGACCATGCCGCGGTAGGACAGCCGCGTGCTGCTGGAGAGGTGCGCCGGGCGTCCCGGAGCCACTTTCTTCGGCAGATAGCGCGGAATGTAGGTGTCGTCCATGAAATCACTCAAGCTCATCGCCGAGCCGGTGAGGCCCAACCCCTGATTCATGGGGCGGAGTTTCTCGTCGACGATTTTTTCCACCTCGCGGAACGGCATGTCCGCTTTGGCTAGTTTGATCCGTTGACGTTTTCGGCTGCCTGTTTTGCTCGTATCCCAGACGCGCAGCCACCAAAAATTTCCTTCCTGAAACGGTGTTGGTTTTTGAAACCGCCGTCTCGCCATCGCTTCGTTCTCCCGATGGCTCGCCGGACGAGTTGCCTCGGCGCTGATCCTAGCACTGATCTCTGGCCTCGGTGTGTGATCCGGCAAATTCATTTCTCGCGGTTCCCGTTTTGAGCTCGGGCCGCGTCCCAGTCGCGGCACTCCTGCATCGCACGATTGATTTCGAGTTGGTTCCGCTGGTCCGGGATCGCGGGAAGATGCGTCTCCGGCCAAGAGACCTGAAGCTGTTGGAGGTGGAGTCCGCGCTGGACGGTGATTCCGGCGTGCGCGCAGATCCACTCGAAGTAGGCTTTATCGCTCAGAGAACCGACTGAGCTGGGGCGCTTCTCGGCTTCGCTGCCGGCCTCGGCCATCTTGCGCATATCGCGGGCGTCGAAGTCCGCCTGCGAATATTTGGGAGGGGGGGCGTTTTGCACTTCGCGCGCGCGCGGGGGATCATCTATGCTCTCCCCCTCTCTGGGTTTTGTATCTAGAGTCTTTGAATCAAAAGCTTTTGTATCGTCGGCACCTGGTGCCGGGTGGTCATGCACCTGGTGCCGGGTGCTGCCGGCACCTGGTGCCGGGTGCTCGGGAGCGAATTCAACGGGCTGGCTGGGACGGGGCGGCCGCGGAATTCCCGGTATGGTCTGCTGAACTCCGTCCTCCAGACTCGCGAGAATCTCCGGCTTTAAGGCTAAGGCGGCTTCGTTGATGTCGTAGATCGCGGGAACGGTGTGCCACTGGCGCCGGCGCCGGGATGGGGTCTTTGCCGCGGCGCGTTCGATGAGAATGCGGCGATCGATGAGCCCGATAATCCGCCGGCCGTTCTTATACTTTCGCCCGTGGATCAGGTTCCAGACGGTTTTGACCGACAGGTCGGAATGGAATGCGTAGGTCTCCAGGGACGCCCAGCACCCGTTTCCCAGCCCGTCCTTCGAAACCTCACACATGGCGAGGAGGAGAGCACGTTCGTTGGCGGTCAAGTCGTAGTACAGAAGCCGCGCGTTCAGCGGCGGACGGGAAACTGCGCGAGGGCCCGGAACTAGCCAGGTGCGCGGATCGTCCTTTGGCGAGAGGCTCACGTGATCGGGCTCCCGGTCGTCCCGATGCAATGAAACCAATCATCCGTCACCGCGGAGTTTAAGGGACGGGGAAGTTGGCGCCACTGGCGAAGTGCAACCTCTTCCAAAAGACGGGCGTCGTGGACTTCGCCGCCTTCCTTGCAGGGACGCAGTTCTACGCTTTGCCGGTCCGGCCCGCTGCGGAGAATCGAGCAGAGGCAGCCGCACCGCGGATGCCAGGTTAAGAGCTTCATCCCCAGCACGAACCACGAGTGCTCGACTCTGGTCTGGGTTGACGCGCTCGAATTTTCAGCCCTATGCTGCAACTGTCGGTGCCCCGTTCATTCCCGATGTGGTGAACGCCTCGCGCTTGAATCGCGAGGCGTTTTTGTTCGACGGGGCGGAATTGTAGGAGCGGAACGCAGCAAGGAGAGCGGACTTAATAGTTTTGTCCGGTCGGACAAAAGTGTTTTGTCCGACTACGCGGGGCGCGCGAGATGACGTTTCAGGAGGCGCTGGAGGGAATTGATGGTGGTGGTTTCGTTAAACTCTGCCGCGATCTGCTTCTGAATTTCGGGCCATTCCATGCGTTGATTGCGGAGTTGATCGACTCTGGCCGCCTTCCCGATCTCAGCGGGACGGCCGCCTTTGGGTCTGAGGACGCGGTCGCCGACAGTCACGACGCCGCCGGCCTCAAGCTTCTTCATTCGGTCAGCCAGGTCGTGCAGGCGTTTGTGGTACTGCTGCTGGCTCTCCTTGGCCTTCTGCGGATGCTTTTTGCGGTAGCGCGCCGAGAGTGAGGCCGATTTCGCGGGGTTGTCCTTGCGCCACTCGCGCTGGTGGGTGTTGATGGCATCCTGCATCGCCCTGTATTTCTTTGGGTCGGCGTCGCGGTAGGTCGATGGCAGGTACTTCCGCTGGCGTGCCTTGATCTCGGGGTGGGCAGCGTACGCGGCTTTCTTCTGAGCGCGTTGGTGGGCGCGGTGCGCGAATGGCTGGCAGACTTGGCAGTTCTCCTGGCGCGGACGCTTGGGATCAAACTCGAAATTGCGAAGGCAGGGACGGGCCGGGCGGAATTTCTTTTCCAGCCCGGCGCCGCCCTGGAACTTGCATCGTTTCTTCTTCATGCAACTAGGGGCGTCCGTCGTCGTTGCTCGTTCGGTTCGAGAACGAGACCCACGATCTTCCGCTGGAGCACTGCGCCAGGGTTCTCAATAGTTGCTTCCACGTCCTGTTGGTTCTTGGGGTCGGGCATCTGCCTCTCGATCTGTACGGTGACAGCGAAACCTGCTGGGAAAGCCAGACGAATCTCGTCCTCAATACCCACGATCCCGCCAGGGGAATTCGCGTTGGTGAGGTTCTTCAGTAGCAATTCGGTCGGGATAGTGCCAAGGCGCGTAGTGTAGAGCTCTGTTTTCATGCTTGCTCCTTTCGGCGGCCGCATCGTGGCCGCCGCGCTGTGAGGTACTCGTCGATTGCGCGCCGGATGATCTCGGCGACTGGCGCTCCGGTCTCCTGCGACCGCTTGGCGAGTCTCCCGTGTTGTGTAGAGCTGAGGTGAATCGTTCTGCGTTTCATGTCTGGCACTCCAGTCTGCTAGCAGCCACACCCTGACACTTGCGCCCCCTGTGGAAGCGAGTATTGCTGTGGAAAACTAAAAAAGAGTTGGCGAAGGACCACGCCCGCTCGGGATGGCTGGCGGGAATTTGCGGGCGATCTGCAAGGCATCTGCGGGCGATTGGCGGGCGATTTGATGGGTGTTACTCATTCGCCATCATGTGGTGGGCCAAGGGACTGCCGATCAGGGGTGGGAGAGATCGCCATTGGAATCAGCAATTTAGGGGGTGGGGGTCAATCCATAGCGATCGAGAGGCTGCGACCGGCCTGCTCCGAATTGCGCACTTTCGCAGCGAAAGATTTTCCGGGTGGTTTTGCCGGTTTTTCTGAGAAAGCGGGATCACAGGGGCGGAGCGCGATCCCGCGCGGCAGGCCCGTTCGCCAGGCGATTTCGGGGGTACTGGAGGTCACCGGAGACTCTCCGCGGCGCTCTCCGCGCTTCTAATGCGCAGATTTTTCCGCCAAACCCCGCGGTTTCGCGGGGTTCACGGCTGCGATGGGATCACGACAATCTCGCCGTGCTGGTTGTAGAGTTCGCGCTCGACCATCCGGCCTTCCAGAAATGTGGTGACGATCGCGCGGCCGTCCTCGAAGCGCACCACCATCTCGACTTCTCGGTCGTAGGGTTCCATGTGCTGATCCTTCTTGCGAAGTGCCGAAATGTCGGCAGCCTGCCGATATATCGGCGGTTGGGGAAAGACGGCAAGAGCCGCCCGATGACCTGGGCAGCTCTGGCGGTTTCATCATGCGCGCGCCGACCTGTTCGGTTCTTCCCCTGGTGGACTGCGGCGAGGCGTGCGAACCTGCTGCAGCTCGACGCGCAGCGTCGGGGATCGATTCTCGGGTTTCACGGGAGTCGGCGGCGGAAGCCGCGGCGCCACTCGCGGCGCATCGTCGAGCAATTGAGCCTGCGGAAACTTGGCCCGCGCCTCCTGGATGCTCGGAAACCAGTAGCGTTCCGTCGAGTGCGATCGCGGCCGCGGCGTGATGGAATACACAGTCACCACGCAGACACACTGGACGCCGCCGACCCAGACCGGCCACGCCAAGGGTCTCACGGTTGTGCGAGTATGGCGCGGCGGCAAAGGAACGTCGCGCATTCTCCGCGCCAGGCCCGCTGCGAATTCGTCCCGCTGCGCGCGATCGGCTCGCTCAAGTTGGAGTTGAAGGGAAAGGGAAGGACCGCTTGCTAAACTAAGGGCAGCCATGAGATCACCTCATCCGTGATTTCGGGTTAGCGGTCCGGAGTGTTTGCGCACTCCGGACTCGCGTTCTTCAGCCTGATCCTTACTCCCAGCGCCGCCAGCGGTCAAGCAGTTCCAATGAGATCGCCGAAATAGTTTTTCCCGCGCGCTCCCGTTTTGGGAAATTTTTCGGATGGTGTACAAAGGCGACGGGCTCACGCCCCAATTCCAGTGGAGGTTTTTCTGTGGAAGAACAGATCACCATCGTCAAGAACTATCGCGCTCGCGTCGAGCTGCACGCGCCGAGGCCGCTGCTCTGCGAACTGACCGGCGACGACTTGGAATCGCTCAAGGAGAGAACCCGGAATTTTCTGCGAAGCATTTTGAACGGCACTCCGAAGTTTGAAGCCGCCGTGGGCAGTCCGGGTTTGACCCTGATCTACCACCCTGCCGCGGGCGAAACGGCCATCGGCTATATCTCCGCCTTCGACGTGCCGCAAAACATGAGCGTGCAGACACTCGATCAGGTGCGCGAAGCGGCCGCCTGAAAATCGAGTCGCGTAAAGGCGGCGGAGCCGCTCCCTTCGCCGCCTTGATCCGAGAGATGGCCCGTTGGTAACTTTGCGCCCGTTCCTCCACGGCGCGTATGCTGAAACCGTCGCACACCGAGGTCTTGAATCCACCTCGTGGACGATCTCTCTGATGATTGGCCACGGGAGCTTCTCGAAGGCTGCGGTTCCAACCGATCGCAGACGAAGCTCCCGCGGTTTTTTGAAAGTTTCGCAGTCCCGAGGTTCCGCTGTTCCTTAGAACGGCGACTCCTCGCCACCAAAACCTCCCGCACGGCGCCCCGGCGCCCCAGGGTGAACCAGCACAGATACACTCCCTCCTTCGATCGAGCGTGCCTGTCAGTGCCAAGAAAAAACGCAGCCGCACGGCTGCGCGGCCTGACGCTTGCGCATTGCTCGGTTCTCTTTTGCGCGGCCACGCCGATCAAAGGAGGACACATCATGTCCGGACCACCCAGTATTCACGCGCTTCGACAGCGCGAGATAGAACTGCTCGCCATCAATCAGAAAATGCTCGATTCCCTACCCCCAGGCAAGGACCTGGCACCGGCCCAGGCAACCCAGTTCGAGGCAAACCGGGTTCTCATAGCCAAGAACAGAGCCGCGATCATCGAGCGCGAAGTAGAGATGAACCGCGAGCGCAACGGCGGCGGATTTGAAGTTCGCGACGGCCTTGGCACCTTCGGAGCTCCCAGCAGCTCGGCCCGCGCCGGCAAGCCAAGAATCGGCGCCAAGTTCGGCGAACTCTTCGGCCTGCAGGCACTCGATCGCGGCGGCTTCGGCGACATGGAAGAGTACCTGGCCACGGTGCACAGTGGCCTGGCGGATCCGCGACTCCGAACGGGCGCAAGCGCTGGCATCCAAGCCGCCGCCAGCGAGCAGACCGAGCTCAGCCCATCGGGCGGAGGGTTCCTCGTGCCTGACGCTCTGGCGGCGCAGATAATCGACCAGAGCCTAGAGAGCGAGATCGTGCGTCCTCGATGCCTCTCGGTCCCCATGACGACGAACTCCCGCAAAATAGCCGGCATCGATGGCTATTCTCACGCCAACGAAGTCCTCCTGGGCGGAGTGTCTCCGGCGATGGTTTCCGAAACCGACACGCTGCCGCTGATGCAGGTGAAATTTTGGCTGCTCGAGCTTGTAGCCAAGAAGCAGGGTTTCCTCATCAACTGCTCCAACGAACTGATCGAAGATTCCGGCTTCGAAAGCGTCGTCGGGGCCAAACTGATCGAAGCCGCGGCCTGGGAGTTGGATTATTTTTTCCTCTGGGGAAGCGGTGCCGGCGTGCCTCGAGGAATTTTCAATGACCCGGCTTTGATCGTGGTGGCCAAGGACAGCAGCCAGATCGCTGCCACCATCACCTATAACAACATCTGCAACATGTACGCGCGGCTGCATCCCAACTGCCGGAAAAAAGCGGTGTGGGTCGCGACCAGCGATTGTTTGCCCCAGCTCCTGCAGCTCGCTCTGCTTTTCAAGAATGAAGCCGGGACAGACTGGGTCGGGGGATCAAGCGTCCCAATCTTCACCAAGGGCGCGGACGGCGGCTGGGAGCTGCTGGGCCTCCCGGTGATCCTAACCGAGAAGCTGCAGGCGCTCGGCACACAGGGCGACATTTTGCTCGCCGATCTCAGTCAATATGCGGTGGGCTGGCGTCGGCAGCTCACGCTGGAGCGCTCCATGCACGTTGGCTTCGCCACCGATTCGCTCTGGCTGCGGCTCACTGCGCGGCTGGATGGGATGGGGACGTGGAAGAGCGCGATCCAACCGCCCAACGGCGAGAACACACTCTCACCATTCGTAACCTTGGCCACTCGCTCCTAACGGAGCCGGGACGGGAAAGCCCCCACGTCGCGCACGCACAAGCCGCGCGGCGTGGGGCAGCACACAAATTTCCGACAGGAGAAAAAAATATGAACGGCTTCAACATTGCGGAAGGCGGGCACGTGGTGCAGATCCTGCCGCCCGTGGATATCACCGGCGGAAAAATCGCCCAGGCATTCTCGATGGCCGAGTACGCGCACGCTTCCATCCTGGTGCTGATCGGCGTGTCGGCCGCGGCCTTCACCAAAATCATTGTGAGCATCGGTACCGCCACGGCGGCGATCGGCACGGCGGTGGCCGGCGCCACCGCGATCCCATTCATGCTCTACAAACAGGAAACCGCGGGCGCGAATGAGGACGTGCTCGACGGTGGCACTCTAGTGGCTGCAACCGGCTACACACCCTCAGCCAATGACGGAATTTTCTACGTCATCGAGCTGGACGCCCGCGCACTCGAAGCTGCTGCCGGAGAGCTTGGGACTGATCCTTACGTGCAGTTGTCCCTCACTAACGGCAGCAACAGCGTGATCGCCAGTGCTGTGGCGATCCTCAGTGGAGCGCGCGCCGCCAGCTTGAGCAGCCCCACCGTCACGACGTAGGCGGGGTTGGCGTTCTTTCAGGTTCTCGGCCGAGACGCAGGTGTCGGCGGCGCACCAGTGCCGCGTCCGTCGACGCCGGCCGGGAAGGGAAGCCAGGCGCTCGGAACTCGTCGAATCGGCGCTCTGATGCGGGCAGTCGATTCGCTCGTCTGAGCGCCTGCGCCTTTTCTCGCCGCGCGCGCGCAACAAGCCACCGGCTGGCTTTCCCCTCAGCGCAGCAGAGCGGGAGGAAACGATTGGCACCATGAAATACAAGATCAGCGTCCGTTGCGATCGCGGGCATACCGAAGATTTCCCGCTGCAGCCGCCGGCGGGGCATCGGGCAATCCTCTTGCCGACCCGCGACCTGGCAGAATTCCTGTCCGCGTTTTTTTCGCGTGGCAAGTGCGGCGTCTGCTCGTCCGCGTGCAAGGCCCGCATCGTCGAGGTCGACGAGGAGTCGTCGCCGGCGACGAACCTGGCCTACAACTGATCCACCTACAAAGTGCCGGCGAGCCAGGCACTCACCATTTTGTGTTTGTCCTCGATCGGGATGACTTCGATGACGGCATCGAGCGGGACGGCGCCCAGGAGAAGTTGCACGCGCTGCTCGATGCGGGACGCTCCGAGGGCTTTCAAGCGGTCCTCAGCTCCGTTGCCGTTGCCGTTACCGTGCGCGGGATCGTGGCCATTGGGCTTCACCAGCGCTGCCGGCTGTTCCGCCTTCACCGCGCGCGCGGCCTGCAGTCGTCGGTGTGCGGGGCAGGTACCGGAAAGATTGTTTGAGCCCAGGGTGCTCTTGCACCCCTGCACATCGCAGGTGCGCGCCGTCGATGACGCGCCGTTGCCATTGCCGTTTACCTTCGTGTGAGGCCTGTGATCCCGGCATAGGCCGGACATGTTGTTGAGCCCGAGCTGGTTCTTGCAGCCTTGCACCTTGCAGATGCCTGCTGCTGCGGAAGATAGGGCGGCGGTCGACGTCGCCGACGTCGGAGTCGCCGACGTCGGAGTGGGCGCGGTGACGGTAGCCATAACGTTCTGATCCTCCTGAGACAGAGATTTTTTCCTGGCGGCGGCCGCGGCGGTTACTTCCTTCGAATGAGCGACCGCGAATTTGCGCGGATCGTGGAGAGGACTGCGAATCTGCTTCAGGATGCGCATCGCGACGGGGCAGGCCAGACCATCGAGGCAGAACACACAAACCGCCTCCCCGTCGACGGTGACCGCGGCTGGGCAGCCGGGGCCGTGAGCTTTCAGGCATCGCGCGCAATCCATCGCGGCCCATGCTAGTGCCTCGGAAACGGATCGGCAAGCAAGAACCTGCAGCTACAAGGCAGCGGGTGGCTTTTCCGAGAGGGCTCCTCGGTATGATTGGTTCCCCGTGGGAGGTGTTCAATGAAAAACGTGATCCAGCGACGCGCTCTCTGTCGTCTGTCGATGTGGTTCAACGAAAAAGAAAAAGGTCGGCTTCAGGATGCTGCGAAGATCACCGGCTGGAAAAACAGTGGTGCCTGGGCAAGACACATGCTGCTGGAAACCGCGAAGGCGGTATTGCAGGGCGAACCCAAGATGGCTCGCACCCTGGCACGCGCGCGCCGCGGCCGAAGGGTCCAAAGCGCTGCAGGCAAATAGCTCCAGGTGGGCCCACCCAGACTGCCTGTTTTTTCTTCTCCGATGATAGCAAAGCCGTGGCGGAAAAGACCGTCCTCGAGGACCGGACCCACTTCCAGGATGCCCCGCCGTGCGATTTGCGGACGCGCTGGCAGCGTCGGAGGACCGGGATGGGGATTTCCACCCACGCATGAGCGCGCGGGGAATCTCAGCGCGGGAAGAGTGCCCTGCAAAAATGCAACAATCTTAGGGAGTGCGCCCCACGCTGCGGGCGCGCTAGCGCGCGTCCGCAACATGGGATGCAAGCCGGAAAAACTGTTGAGGCAACTCTCCCGGCAAACCTGAAAATGGGCCCCATTGGACCGTTTTGGACCGTGATCGGCTCGGAAACCCGCATGGATACTGGGGCAGAGTGGCAGACGCCATCTTTCGCAACGATGAGGTCGTCGGTTCGATCCCGACTAGCTCCACCAAACTTTCAAGCACTTGCGGAGGGATGGTTTCAGCGCCATCGCGTTTTGTGTCGTGGTTTGTGTCGTAACCCTTTCCATCTCTGCATCAGCTTTGTGCCTGCATGGTCTCCTATTCTCACCGCCCGCTAACGCGGACATGTCATTTGCTATCTCAACCGGACATATCATGTGCTACCGACGCCAAGTTTCAAAACGGTTGACACGGTGAACGAGTTGGATTAGTCTCGCCCGCATTATGCCATCCGGAGTCTTCAGCAACGCTCCGTCCATCCCTCCGTTCCAATCCCAGGACATTGCGGTCGATGACAAGGGAGTTCTGTTTTCCAATTTTGTGGTGAATTCTACCTTGCCTCTGCAGTCCCACAAGGATTTCATTCGCGACAGCTATGTGCCGTTCGTAATCCTGCAGATCGACTTACTGGGATACCGCGATAATGAAATCACGTTCTTCGTGAGGGGGTCTGCCAGCGCCACCGGCACCACCGATGGCAATCAAGCGTTGTCGGACGGTCGCGCCCGGGCCATTGGCGAAGTAGTGAAGCACTTCTTCGATCTCCAAAAAGGGAGCAGCAACTTTGCCAAGGGCATGATGGTAAAGATTAAACCCATCGGATATGGCGACCAAATGGGCCGCGCCGTGCTCGACGGTATGAAAGAAGCGACCCCCGGATTGCATCTAACTTCCGCAGAAATCGAAAAGCTGGAGTACGGATGCCGCTCCGCCCATGTCGATCTCAATTACGCCCACGTGGCCGACGATGACGACAAGGCCTATTTTTGCCAGCAGGCTTTCACCGCCAAGTTAAACACCAAGAAGGTCCCTGCCAACCATCTGGAGGAACTGCTCGACAGCGCCGATGAGAAGCTAGGCAAGTTCGGATCCTGGGTCGCCGGACTGGGCTTCTCGGAACTGAAGAAATATCTGATCAAGCAGCTCAAAGAAACCATCAAGCCGCTGTTTGAAGATTTTCCGGAAATCGCGATCGTCTATCAAACCATCGACTTCATCAAGCCGGAAGACGTCTTCCTTTGCTTCCGTATGAAGGATCACTTCGGCAAAATTGCTCAATACCAGTTCACCGGTACCCAAAACAAGAAGTCGTTCGATCTTTTTGAGGTTTTCTCTGCCCTCATCAGTATGGTTCGCTGGATGACCAAGCTCCAGGAAGCTCTGGAGAAGTTCGACAACCTGGCTGGCGGACTGGAAAAATCCAAGAAGGTGATTGAGAAACTGAAAAAGTCCACCGAGTACCTGAAGAAAGGGATCGAGGATCTTCTCAAGCCGGATGGCCTGATCCGCAAATACTGCGGCAACTCCTTTGCCGATATCCTGCTTGGTATTCTCCAGGCCGGAGTTACTGGACCGCTGCTCATCGAGGCCTCGGACTGGTTCCGCGTCGTGTTTGTCACCCCGAGCGTATATCAGGTCGATTCCTTTTCGAGCACGGCGCGGATCGAGACCCGGGAATTTCTCGGCAGAGCGCGGGTTGATCTGCAGTTCCTTGGCGCCGGTCCCGAGGGTCGCCTGGGCTGGGGAGCCGAGACCATTATTCACACGGATTTCACGATCCAGACGGGAATCTTAGGCTGGGGCATGAGCTTCGGCAAGCTTCGGATCATGCCCTAGAGTTTGTCCCTTCGCGAAAGCGCCTGCTGGATGGATTGGGATGAACCCCCGGACGCTCCGCGGGAGCACCTCAGGGAGTCACGGTCTGGGTCAGCGAAGCTGAACTCGTGGTGAAGTTCGAGCTGCCATTGTAGGTCGCCGTGACGGTGTCTTCTCCCTTAGCCAGCGTCGAGGTTGTCAGTTTTGCCACACCTCCGTTAATCCCCGCGCGGTTCCCAGAGTGCCCGTGTCAGACGTGAACGTGACGGTCCCTGTGACCGTGCCGCCGAACTGCGGCGTCACAGTCGCGGTAAACGTCACAGTCTGCTTGTAAGTTGAAGGGTTCAGCGACGAAGCCAGTGTGAGGGTTGCGCTTGCCTGGTTCACCACCTGGCTTAAGGGGGCTGAAGTGCTGGAGGTGAAGGAAACGTTCCCCTCATACTCTGCCGTGATCGAGAGTGTTCCTGCGGCTAATTTTGTAGTCGTGAAGCTCGCGACCCCACCGCTTAGCGTCGCTTCTCCCAGGCTTCTCGTGCCATTCCTAAATGTTACTCGCCCGGTTGGCGTGCCGCTGAACTGCGGAGCCGCGGTGGCCGTGAAAGTTACCGACTGCCCGAAGACAGATGGATTGAGCGAGCTGACCAGGACCGTCGTGCTGGCCGCTTTGGCAACGGACTGATGGAGAGCCGCGGAAATGCTGGGCGCGAAGGTCGCATCTCCTCCATAGACTGCCTTCACCGTCCTTGTGCCCACTCCAAGTGTGGAGATTGGAAAGTTCGCCGTTCCATTACTCAATGCCGCCGTCCCCAGAACCGTACTGCCCAACATAAAGGTGACCGGCTCTCCGTTGGGCGGTGGGCCGACAGCGGAAGTGACCGTCGCGCTGAACGTTACTGCGTTCCCGTAGATCGATGGATTGGCCGAAGATGCGAGCGCGGCGGTGGTCGCCGTCAGTACGAATTGATTGACCGGCAACGAGGTGCTGCCGCTGTGGCTGGAATCGCCCAGATAGACCGCAGTGATTGTGCTGGTCCCCGTCGGCAGTTTTGTCGTGGCGTACTTGGCCGAGCCGGATGTAAGCGTAATGGTCGCGAGCACGGTCGTGCCTTCCAGGTATTCAACCTTGCCCGTAGGAATTCCAGCGCCCGGCTGCTGAGCAACCGTGGCGGTGAAAGCGACAAGCTTGCCCGACACGGATGGATTCACAGACGAACTCAGCGTAGTGGTAGTCGCCCCCGATTCCCCAGTCAGTCCGAAGATCTGCAATTGCTGGTGGCTGGCCACGAAGACCAAACCGTTCGCCACTACTGGAACCAGATTGGCATTGCCAGTTGTATTCGGCCATGCACCCGCAGTTGCTTTGAATAGCTGCGACATGGTGCCTCCACCCGACTCCGGGTCAAACGCATAAAGAGAAATAGGCGCTCCATTGTTATTGGTCGCAGGGCGCGAAATAACCCAGATAATTGGACTGGCGGTGCCGTTGGACGAGATCGAGGTGAAGAACCCAGGGTCCTGCACGGTGCTACCCGGCCCCGACGAGTTCGTTACGTTGGTCAACATGGCGGTCGGCGATGTCACCACTTTCCAGACGCCTACGGACCCGCCGCCGCTGGCGACCACCCGTCCCATTCCGTCGACTGGATCCACGAAGTACGATTCACCGCACCAGCAACCGCCGACCGAGTAGGTGCCCAGCACGTTGTTCGTGGTCGTGGAGTAGCCGCCCAGGTCGTCTTCGTTCATGAAATACATGTTCCCATCCTTGCCCGCGGCGACCGCCATGTGGGTGATGGAACCAGGTTGATCGGGGAGCACGAGCACGCCGCCGGAACCGAAATCGACGTCCCCCTGATCCAAGCTGCCTTGATTGCTGGGCGTGAACAGGTCGAGCACGGCGCCCAGGTTCGAAGACACCTTCACCACGCTCTCCTGGATATTCGTGACTCCGTCGTAGGTGGTGCCCGAGTAATCGGAATTTCCCGTCACAAAAAGAATGTTGCCGGAGTCGTCGGCCGCCGGTCCGTAACCGGACATCCAGATGGAAGACAGAAAAAAGTTGTGGGGAGACGAAGGTTGGAGATCGTTGAGACGGTTCGCCGGCAGCGGCGTCAGTGTGCCCGTATTCCAGCCCAGGAGCCAGCCGCGCGACAGGTTGGCGTTAAAGTCGCAGAAGCTGCCGAACCCCGCATAGACGTTGCCGTTGGCCAGCAGCAGGCCGGGACGTTGCCGCTGATAGGTGGCGTTGAAATTGAAAGTTGTTCCATTGTTGAGCGTGTGCGAGGCACTCACAATCTGCGGCGTAACTTTGTCGGTCAGGCTGCCCAGGTCGAGAGCATGAAGGCGGTAAGCCGGGCCGCTCGCGTCTTGCGTGTAAATGATCACGTAGAGCGTGCTGCTGGAGGGATCGATCACCGGCGTGGAGTTGATGCCCACGTTCGGTCCGTTGTTGTTGCAGCCCAGCGGCATTGGCACCGGCGACCCGAAGTTGGGGTTGAGCAGCACCGCGCCGCTATGCACGTCGATGGCGTAGATCGTGTTGCCTTCCGTGGCCACATACACCACATCATGCGGACCCTGACTGGTTCCGGCGGTGATGGTCACGCCGGGGACAACCAGAGGTTGCGAATCGACCTGATCGTCGAGCGCCACGTTATGCAGCAGTCCGAAACTGGAGCTGCCCACATTTGCCGGCGTCAATGTGGTCTCCGTATTGTTCCAGCCGGTGCGGTAGGTATCGTAGTGGTAAGTAGTGACGGCGGTTTGGGCCAGCGCACCGACGGCGAGCAAGATCAGCGCCACAGGGATCGCCATAACAACCCGGCGGGCCGAAACATTGTTCCGAAGGTGCGACTTAGAGAGCGACGTAGAGACCGACATAGAGAAACAGATCCCTTCTTATCTTGTGGGTGATGCTGTGGTGCAGCCCGAAAGCCGCCAAAGCTTACGACACGCGGCCCACCTTGTAAAGCCCGTTCCGCGCGGGTTTCGGTGTGGCCCCTGGGACTGGATCGGGCCCTGGGACACCTGACAAGCGGATCTCGCCGACCTTCCAGAGAATCCGAGTCAACAGAGGGTTGGCGTATTTTGTGCAAACCATTGCACCCTCTGATAACATCGGGGGCGAATCTCCAGCGTTTTGTAGATGAGGGCCGAGCGGGCAATGGCACTCAACCTGCACGTCCGCATTTGGGGAAGTGTGCCCGGGGACGCGCGAATCTCGAACTACTGAACTGGAACCCACGAAACTGGAACCACCGAAACAGGTACGACCCAGGAGCCGTAATTGACCAGCGGAGAAGGCAGCGGTGAGGTTCGGGTGCGGCGTCGGCCGACCCGGCGTCACCTGCGAAATCGTCTGACCCGGCGGATCATGGCTGGCTTGCTGGTCGTTTTCTTTGCCGCAGGCTTGTCCGCAGTCGCGCTCCGCTACTTGAGCCCGTCGCTGATTCGCTCCGCGCAAACCGGCCCAGACCTCAATCGGCAAGCGGCGGAGGATGTCCAAGTCCGTCGCCTGGTCGCGAGCGAGCTGGCTCTCCGGCCCAAAGCGTCGGCGCGCCCCGTTTACCCATATTCCGTGGTGCCGGGCGGAGTGGAAGATGCCCGCGAACTCAAGTGGGTGGCCGAACATGATCCCATCGTCGCGGCCCACTACGCCGGGTTCGACTTTGCCCACGCCCGCATCGTTCGCCTTACGCTGGCCCAGACCGTCTACGTTTCCTACCGCATCGGCAACCACGTGTATTGGACACGGCATCGCATCACCTTGCACAAGGGCGAGAAGCTGATCACCGACGGAAAAATGACGGCGCGCGCCCGCTGCGCCAACCGTGTGGAAGAAGTTCCGCAGCAACTAAACTCTTCATCCGAGCCTCCCGTGGCAAAGTTTGAAGAACCGGTCGGCGCGAGCGAAGGCAGTTCCATGGCGGGGCCTCCTGTCGAGTTTGAATCCTCGCTGTTGAACCGTCCCGGAGTCGGCGGAATCGAACCGCTTCCTCCTCCCCTGAGCTTGTACGCGCCGTTTCCCGGTGGAGACATAGTTCCGATCTCGCCACCGCCGTTGCCCAGCGGTGTTTGCGCGCCGCCGAGGAAGCCTGTCAAAGGCGAAGGCGCCGCATTTGCGGACATCAGCAAAAAGAAAAAAACCGGCCCCTGCGGAACCACCGGAGCCGTCCCCGAACCTAGCACCTGGCTCATGCTGATCACCGGTGTAATCGCCGTCGGCTGGCTCGCCCGCCGGAAGGCGATCGCGCTGCAATCTTAAGACTTCGAGAAACCGGCGGGGACCTTCGTCCTCTGATCTCAGACCCCTGACCTCTGCTTTTCCACCAGCCCTTGCCGTGGCTCCATCACTTCCGATAGCCTTCCTATTCGATTTATGCTTTCGTCGCAGGAGGCAAAGTGCTACGGAGTTTGAAATGTTGCGCGCGTTTCTGTTTTGGCAGCGTAGCCAGGCGGTCGCTGCTCTGCCTCCTCACGATTTCTTTGCTGCCGGGAACTCTCCTCGCCCAGATCATTCACCTGCACGTCGATCTCACCGACGCGCCGCGTAACATTTATCACGCGCAGCTGCGTATTCCCGTAAAACCGGGCGCGATGACGCTGGTGTTTCCCAAGTGGATCCCCGGCAACCATCGCCCCAGCGGCCCCATCGGCGCTCTCACCGGCATCAAGATGGAAGCGGTGGGTCTACAAGGCGTGGGCCAGCCGCTCGCGTGGGAACGCGATCCTGTGGACATGTACGCGTTCCACGTGACCGTCCCTGCCGGAGCCGACGAGCTGCAAGTATCACTCGACGCCATTACCACGCAGGACAGCGCGGGCGGTGGAGGTCCCGCCGCATCCAGCAACCTCCTCGACCTGAACTGGAACGCGGTGGTGCTTTATCCGCAGGGAGCAAAATCAGACGCCGTCGAATTCGCGCCTTCCGTAACGCTGCCCGCGAATTGGAAATTCGGAACCGCGCTCACCGTAGCGCGCGCCGACGCAAACAAAGTAGAGTTCGCCGCAACGTCTCTGACCACGCTGATCGATTCCCCGTTGATCGCCGGCCTCTTCTACCGCCGCATCGAGCTGACCAAGCCCGGCGAAACTCCGGTGCACGTCATGGACCTGGTCGCCGACAGCGAAGCCGAGCTGGCCATGAAGCCGGAAGATCTCGCCGCCTATCAAAAACTGGTCGCCGAAACTGGAGCCCTCTTCGGCGCGCGCCACTACCGCCAATATCATTTCCTATATACGCTGAGTGACGTCGTCGGAGGCCACGGCCTCGAGCATCACGAATCGAACGACAGCGCCGCCGCGGGACGCACGCTTCTCGACGACGATCTGCACCTCATCTTCGCCGACCTCGTGCCCCACGAATTCGCCCACTCCTGGAACGGCAAATATCGTCGTCCCGCTGGCCTCGCCACGCCCAACTATCAGGAACCGATGGTCGGCGACTTGTTGTGGGTGTACGAAGGCCTCACGGAATATCTCGGCACCTTGCTCGCCGCCCGCAGCGGACTGTGGACTCCCGAGCAATATCGCGAAGCTTTAGCTCGCACCGCCGCCGAGCTCGACCACCGCACCGGACGCAACTGGCGTCCCCTCGAAGACACCGCCCGCTCGGTGCAGATTCTCCGCATGATGGGCCCGCAATGGATGAGCTGGCGCCGCGGCCTCGACTACTATCCCGAGGGCCAGTTGATCTGGCTCGAGGTCGACGCGACCATTCGCCAGCAAACACACGGCCAGCGCTCGCTCAACGATTTCTGCCGCAGCTTTCACGGCGGCGAAAGCGGTCCACCCAAAGTTGTTTCTTACACATTCGACGACATCGTGCGCGCGCTGAACGAAGTTACTCCATACGACTGGGCAACTTTGCTGCGCGAGCGCGTAGGCGCAACCAGCACCCACGCGCCTTTAGGCGGCATCGAACGAGGCGGCTGGAAGCTCGTCTACAACGATCAGCCCAACGCGCTCACGCAGGCCGGAGAGAAGCTGGGGAAATCCGCAGATTTTTCTTACTCGTTGGGATTCGCTGTGAGCGAGGCTGGTGAATTCCGCGACGTGATCGTAGGCTCGCCAGCCTACGCCGCAGGCCTCGGCCCCGGGATGAAGCTGATCGCCGTCAACGGCCGCAAATATTCACCGCCCGTGATGCAGGCGGCACTGAAGGCCGCGCAGGCGAGCGCCGCTCCCATCGACTTGCTGGTGGAAAACGCGCAGTACATCAAAACCTATTCCGTCGTCTACCACGGCGGCGGCCAAAACCCGCACCTGGAGCGCGTGTCCGGCCAGCCCGACCTGTTAAGCGACATCCTGAAGCCCTTGACCAAATAGACGCCTGGCTCCTCGCTTTACCTCGGGATTGTCACTTCGAACGTCCTGAGTGGTTCTAGTACTAAGGTAAGCGGTTCTTCTACAAAGCGCAGGCCCAATCGCGCTACAATCGCGGATACAGCAACAAAGACCGGCAAAGACCAATCAAGAGTCAGCTTTTCAGGTGTACATGCCCACTCCCCGCGGCAAACAGCTTCGCCTGCTCGTGCTTGCCAGTTTTCTCAGCCTGGCTGCGCCCGCCGCCCTGCTCTGCCAATCTTCGGTAAATCACTCCTCAACTAATCACTCTTCCTCGGTTCGCCGCGTGCAGGTTCTCGACGGCAAGAACGCCGTGGAGATTGAAGTGGAAGGCAGCGACCGCCTCTTGCCGGAGACTCAGGTCTTGACCGGCCCCGATCGTTTGGTGGTGGATTTTCCCAACGCGCTCCCCGGCAACGCGGTGCGCAATCAGGTAGTCAATCGCGGCGAGGTGAAAAGCGTTCGCGTCGGACTGTTTCAATCGAGCCCGCCGGTCACGCGTGTCGTCCTCGATCTGAAGACCGCGCAATCGTTCCAGGTATTTCCCTACGGCCGCACGGTCATCATCAAAGTCACCGGCAGCGCCCCGGCCACCAATGCCAACGCCAACCACAAAGTCGAGGTCGATGATTTTCCTCCCGTAAGCCGTCCCGGCCTGGTTTCTGCCAGCTACGCTGCCGCCGGCGGCCAGGTGCAGACGCCACAGGCGCCGGCAAAATCTCCGCTGGAAGTTACGTTTCGCAACGGGTTGCTTTCCATCCGCGCCAACAAGGCCAGCTTGTCTGAAATTTTATTTGCCGTGCACCAGCGCACCGGCGCGGAAGTGGCCGTGGCCGCCGGAGCCGAGACAGAACAGGTTGTCGCCGAATACGGCCCCGCGCCCGCTCCCGAAGTTCTGGCGCGCCTTCTGAACGGCTCCCGCTTCAATTTTCTGATTCTCAGTTCGCCCGACAATCCGCAAAAACTCGACCGTGTAATTCTCAGCCTCCGCGGCAACGGCGCCGTGGTGCCGCTGCAACAAATGCCGACTCCCGCCGAGGAAGAGGAAGTAAGCGCCCCCGCCGCCGCGAATCCCCCGAATGAACCTGGTGTAGCGAATGCTCCGCCCCCGGCTCCTCCGAAGACCCTGCCAGAAAGCCGCCCCGACGACAACAGCACCCCCGACTGACCCACGCAGGCGCAACGAACGGTCCAGTCAATTGCAGATTTCAGATTTTAGATTGCAGATCGAGAATCGGTTGCGGTAGTGGCTTTTAAATCTAAAATCTGCAATCTGAAATTTTCTCCTACGGCGGCGTAACCAGCCGCACCGGCACCGGCGAAGATCCGGACACGGGATTTCCCGTTGGGTTATTTCCGTTGCCGCAGCCGGAAACATTCAGAACCGTTACGCTTACGTCCCCGGTGCCGTCCACGCTGTTGATGAATACCTGCAGAAAGCCGACGATGGTCACGTTGCTGGTTCCGGCCCCGGCGATAGCGTCATTCTTGTCGTAAATCGGAACACTAACGATGGAATTGCTGCTCGTGATTACGTTGCCTGAAATCTTCAGCGGATTGTTGTCGCCGGCGGTGATTTGAAAAGGATAGCTGGTGTTCTGCAAAGTATCCTGGCCAGTGATTACACCGAGACCCGCAGTCGCCTGGTGAATCAGGCACTGCACTCCATGCGCAGTGTCGCCCGACCGCGGATTCTCGTTGAGGTTCACAGTATTGGCCTTCGTCACTCCACATTGGTAAACCGTATTCTGGTCGCAGCCCGCGATCGCCTGCGCGTAGTTCGACCCCGCAGCGTCTGAGCAGGAGTCCGTGCCGTCGGCGGGAACGGCCACCGAAGGTTGGGAAACTTCGCCGGGAAGATATTCCAGGTTGGGTGGACCGGGAGCGCCGCCCCCAGCGGCGCGATTCACTGCCGGTGGAGTGTTTCGTAGCGTGCAGGTTCCGCCATTGCGGCAGTCTGGAATCAAAGTGAACGTCTCGCCAATCACCCCGGGGTTGCTGGTTCCATTGAGAGAGATCCCGGGGTTCGTGATCGACCCATCGGTCGTGCTGGCCAGACTGTTACAGTTAGCATTGGTGCAAGCGGAGTTTGGATTCAGCGGGTCCAGATTCGGCACCATCCACGGTTTCACACATCGCGGCTGCACGGGAACAATTCCGCCGGCCACAACGCTGCCGGAGTTCGACGAATTGAAAGCCTCCGCGACGGCCGTGGCGCTCACGCTGCTGCCGGTCCTGCCCCAGATGCGCGCGAAAAACGTTGGCAAGTCGGTGCGCTGCACTTTCACCTGCACCAGCGGGTTGATGGCGAAGCCCGCGTTCAGAGTCGAGCAATCCGCGTTTGCAGCTCCAGTCCCCACCGAATAGGTTACGGTGACGGTTGCGCTCACCCCATTGACCGTGTTTTGCGCCGCGACCGCCTGCGCAGTCTGCGTGGCCAGGCTGCTGGAGCCGCCGCAGATCTGCTGCCAATACGCCACCTGGGTTCCAGTGGAGGCCGTTCCCGTGATCCCCGAGAGCGAAATCACTCGTGCCGCAGACAACGCTGCGGAATCGGCGCTGCGCTGGGCTTCGGCATTCGCCAGGTAAAGCGTTACCGCATCGATGGAGAGCGCAGCCATCGCCATAATCGCGACCATCGCCGCCGCCACCAGCGCCATGGTGACGCCGCGTTCGCCCTCGCGTGACGCGGGAAGCTGGCGCGGAATGAGAGATGGCTTCATGACTCCTCAGTTCTCGTTGTACGCCATGGCCGTAGTCGTAAGCGTGCTCGGTCCCATGATGGTCCTGCCCAGCAGCGTGCTCACAAAGTTAAAACGCCAGGCGTAGGGATAAGTAATGGTGACACACGTGCCCACCACGCTGGTCGAGGTTCCCTCCAGCGTGTGCTGCGTCACGCAACCGCGGTTGATGGAAAATGTGATCCCGGTGCCCGGGCAGCTGCCCGTGGAGGTGGAACTCCAGGTCAGGCCGCCGCCTTGCGTGGGCGTCGCACTCTTCAGGCCGCAGTCGTTGATGTTTTCCGCGAGCAAATAGTTATCCACCACCTGATAGGCATCGCTGACCGAAACCGGCACGCCGCTCGATGCGCCCGATAAATCGTTGGCCGGGTCGGCGGCAGCCGCTCGCGCCCCTTCGCGCGCCGCATTCGCCAACTTCTGTTTCAGCGAGAACGCTCCGCTGAAGTCGAAGATTCCCACCACGAACACCACCAGCAACGGAAGCGATACCGCGAACTCGGCAATCTGCGAAGCCTGCTCGCCGCGGAAAATGCTGCAAGAAGTTTTCAATGTGCGCGCGAGTTGACCGAGAGACATCATTGCGTTTCGATCCGCATCTGCGCCTGCGCCGGAAGGCTCATCTGTCCCAGGTCCAGCGACTTGCACGGCCACTCCGCACAAGGTAAATAGAAGTGGTGAGGATATTTGTACTGGAAGCTCACCGACGTGCCGCACTCGCCCGCTCCGCCCTTCGCGGAAAATGACAACTGCACATTCGTCTGCACGCAGACCGAAGTCTCACTGGCGTCGCACGTCACCAGGCTGCCGCCGCCACCGCAGGCGGAGTTGGTGCTGCCGCAACTGCATAAGGCCGGAGCCGTCGCAGGCCGGGACATATTCACCGGATTGAGCCGCGACGCCGCCAGCGCGCTCTTCACGGCGTTGTAAGCGTTCTGCGCCGGAGTGTTGACCGCGGTGCAAGTGGTGCATGCCGGGGCCACGGCCGCGCGCGCTCCCAGCCGCGCCGCATGCGTGATCGTTCCATACATGCTGAAGGCCTGCCCAAACCAGAAAATGGCCAGCAGCATCATGAACATCAACGGCAGAACCAGCGCTGCCTCGGCGATTTCCGAGCCGTCGGTTCGGTGTATTGCCTTAAGCCAAACCGTTTTGCGCCATAAGAATTTCATACAGTCCAGCCCAGATGGGGCGTGCGGCCGAGTCCGTAAAGAACGTAGTAAATCACCACGGTCGAAGCCAATGCCACGCCGTAAGGCACTTTCAGCGCCTGCGGATTATCCAGCGAGACTTCCTGCCTCGGCATATGGAAACTCGCGAGCGATGCCACCAGCCGCCCCATGTTGCGCAGGGTCTCCCGCAACCGCCCCTTATAGATTACGAGCGCAAGCGCCATGATGCCAGCCACAAAAACGGACCCCATGAGCAGATCCGCCAGAACCCCAGGCCCCACGAACGCTCCCAGAGCTCCCGCCAGTTTCCAATCTCCCGCCCCCAGGCTCCTCAGCAAGACAAACGGCAGCAACAGCAGCAATCCCAAACCTGCACCTAGCAGGGAAAGCTTCAGTCCCGACCATCCGCCGGCGACCGTGTTCAATCCAACTCCTACTATCAGCCCCGGCAAAGTAAGCCAATTCGGAATGCGGCGGCTGCGAAAATCGGTGACGCCGGCAATCACCGAAAGCAACACTGCTCCGGTCAGAATTGCTGTCTTCAAACCATCCCCAAATCGCGTTTTGAGTGCAGCATTACCGATTCCTTCGCATGTTATTGAAAAAACGCCATTTTGTGCCGAGCTTACAACAATCTCGGGGAGGTTTTGCTCCTCGGGGAGCCCAGAAACGCACTAATGCGCGGATTTTCACACACACCTGTATCGAAGTCAATGAACCGATGGGTTCGGACGCCCGGTAACCCCTCTGTTTTCAACAACGCCGATTTTCAGGAAATCAGGCCTTAGGAGAATAAGGCCCGGAACTGGTCCGGGCCTTGCTTCCTGCAACTTCTTTGTCGTTCGTAGTTTAGCGGTTGAATGCGGGAGCCGCGTTGTGCTCGGCGACGATTTTTTTGGCGTTATCGGCCAACGCTTTCGCCTGCGGCAGAAGTTCGAGTCCCTTGATCACCATGGGATCCGACTCGGCGCGAACCTTCAGGCCTTCATCCTGACCGAACGCGTCAATAAAGATTTCCGTCTTGATGTTGGAACGGAGCCAGTCGTTGTTGTCGAGGAGTTCCGCCTCGGTGTAGGGAATGTTGGCTTCGTCGAGGGATTTGCGGAAATCGACCATGGTTGCATCATCCACTTCGAAGCTCTTGGTGGGATGGTGGTTCACCACGTAGCGCTTGGCGAAGTTGAAGAACGCATAATGCTGCACCAGCGTGTCTTCGAAGTGATTTTCCTTGACCGGCGGAACACTCACGTCGGGAGTAATACCGCCGCCGCCGTAAACGGTGCGTCCGCTGTCGGTGAGTTTCACTTCGCGGTTGGCGTTGTTGGGATTGTCGACGCTGTCGCGATTGTAATAATAGTCGTAGAGAGAAACGTTGCTGTAGTCGCGCTGGATCAAGCGTCCGCTGGGCGTGTAGTAGCGCGCCGTGGTCAGGGCCAGGCCGGTATTTTCCGACAGCGGGTATACGGTTTGCACCAGGCCCTTGCCGAAGGTGACTTCGCCGACGATCAGGCCGCGGTCATGATCCTGAATGGCTCCGGAAACGATCTCAGCAGCTGAAGCTGTCGAGCGGTTGACCAGCACCACGATGGGATAGTCTTTGCCGCCGTTGCCGTGCTGCGCGATGTAGCGCTTTTCGGCCGATGCGCGGCCGTGATGGGAAACGATGAGCTGACCCCGCTTCAGGAATTTGTCAGCCACGCCAACGCCCTCGCTGAGCAGGCCGCCGGGATTGCTGCGCAAATCAAGGATCAGGCCCTTCAGATCGCCGAAGCCATCCAGCGCGTCGGCGACTTCGTGTTCCGTCGTCTCGTTGAAGCCGCTGACGTGCATGTAACCGACGCCGGGCTTGATCAGGAAATGAACGTCAACGCTGTAGCGCGGAATTTCGTCGCGGATCAGCGTGAACTCCATGGGCTTCTCGACGCCTTCGCGGGAAATGCTGATGTGGACGGTGGTGCCTTTCGGTCCCTTCAGCAAATCGGCGACGTCGCCAGTGCTCATGTTTTCGGTGGACTTGCCGTCGACGGCAATGATCACGTCGCCGGGATGAATGCCGGCTTTATAAGCTGGCGTCCCCACGAAGGGGAATATCACGATGACCTGGTTGTTGCGCGGTCCCACGGTCATGCCTACGCCGTAGTATTTGCCGCGCTGGTCTTCGCGCATCAGGGCATAAGATTTTGGATCGAAGAAATTCGAGTGCGGGTCGAGGGCGTGCAGCATGCCCGGAATCGCGCCATTGTAGATGGCTTTGTCTGCATTCACCGGCTCGGCGTAGTTATCCTCGACGACGGAATAGACGTCAGTGAATTGCTTCAGGCTGTCTTTGACGTCGGAGTCGCCGGTAAGCGACGACTGCTGTCCGGTGCGCTGGGCAAACAGGATTCCGAGGAAGCCACAGACTACGAGAAAAAAAGTGACCAGGAAGAGCGACCGGCGAGTACTACGTGCCATCTTTAGATTCCTTCTGATAGAGGTGTAAGGCCACCCCAGCTACTATGCGCTGAATACACGCAGTATATCACCTGCTTAGACGGTTCTGAGCCGGCATAGTTACCGGTGGTAACCACCCCTCAGAACCTGCTGCTATGGGTAGGATGCGGTCGGCGGGCTGGGGGATAGCTGTCAGCCGGGTCTCATTGTAGCGGCTGGGACGAAAGACGGACGTGCGCTCCGCAGCGGAGAAGACTGAGATCCTTCGGCCCGCGGAACAAAACGCGGGCTCTCAGGATGACAACGCGTTAAAGTTTTGAGCTTAAGAGCGAGCGCTAAGGCCAAGAGCTACGCGCTAAGAGCTTAAGAGCTAGAAGCTAGATGCTAGAAGCTCGAAGCTTGAAGCTCGAAAGCGTCCGTGGCCGCCGCTAGTGGATAACCCCCGTGAGCGCTGCCAGGATCAGCGGAACCAGGATCCAGCCCAGGATCCGGTGTATGTAGGAATAATTTCTTCCGAGCCACCAGTTCGGGGCGGGTTCCCAGGCTTTGTCCGCACCCAGTTCAATGGCGGGCGCGAGCACGTCGAGGCTGTACCAAAAGCGGCTGTACGACGCATTCTTTTTTACAGAGGGATCAGGCTTGTCGGTTTTGCCCGCGATCTCCGGCGACGCCTGATCCTGCGGAATCATGTGGCGTGGACTGAAGATGAGCATCCCCAGCACGACAAAACCCAGGGCCCACCAAACTGCCCGGCCGGGTTTGCGGCCATAGCCGATGAGCCACTCGAGAATCCAGTCTGCCGCGCGCGCGGCCGGGTTGGCTCTTTTCGCACGCTGGCGCGTGCGCATGTGGATATAAGCGTTGTCCGCGTCGTCGGGATCGCCGTTGGTGGTGAGATTTTGCTCCAGCATCAGATAGGGCTGAGGAGCGTAAACGACTTGGGGCGAGTCCAGCAGCTCCAGCATTTTCCACGCTTCGCAAGGCCTGGTTTTGTGGCAGTCGTAAAGGTTGAGTTCCTGGAAGGAGAATCCATCGAGGCTGATCGCGCCGGGCTGCGAGTTTGCCAGCCACCGGGCAAACGCATAAATGTCGATTTTCTGGAAGTGACTGTCGGCAAGGTTAAACTCCCTGGTGGCGAAGAATCCGGTGCCAGAGCTGCCGAGAAACAGCAACCTGCCCACGCTCAGCAGCTGCGCCTGCACCTGGCGGGGTTGCGCGGTTTTCACGGAGAGGGAAAGATCGGTCTCCACGCTGACGGCGCTGAGGTCGAGATCGGGATCGTCCTGATCGTTCGACTCGAAAACAGTGTTGGTGATATCCAGCTCTTTGACATGCGTTTTTGTGAAGTCGACGGGAACATCGAAAACGGCGCTGTCGAAACTGACGGTGCCCTTGACGGTGGCATTGATGAACTGGACCACCGGGGGATCGTCCGCAGAACTCGTGGAAGTGTAGCTGGCAGGTGTGCCGAAACTGCTGCCGGTGAAGACCACGTCCTTGTCGAATAGGCTTCCCGAAAAATCGAGCCCCTGCTGAAACCGGCAATTCTGAAAGACCACGCGGTAGGGAACCTCGAAGTGAACGTTGACCTGTTCCTGGAAAACCGCGTTGGAGATGGTGATGCCGTCGATGTCGAGGTTGTGCGACTTGTCGGCATCCTTGAACCCGCCGCTCAGCAGGGTCTGGACAAACGCGTTGCTGACGACTGGAGTCGGGTCAGAGAAATCCGCGGCGCTGCCTTGCGTGATTTGAGTGAGAGCGCGATTTTCGGCGGGCGTCCAAGTCGGGGCCTGACCTAGCGCGGCGCTGGAAAGGCCGACGAAGGTGAGAAGAACGAGGAGGCGGCGAATCAGGGCGCCGAATAGTGAGCGGTTGAAAGCGGGCGAGGCGGATCCCAAGCGAAGGCAGGACATGCTCGACTCCTTACGAACAGAGCGCTTTGGGGACGAGCGATGGGGGGAACGGGAAGCATAGCAGCGGCCCCGGCGGATTTCAAGAATTTCCGGGAGCGGGTGGTTGCCGGCGGCGAAACCCGGTCGAGCCGCGCTCGACTGGATAGCCGAGGGCGGCTTCCCCCGCTTGTCAACCGCTTGTCACGCCGCGGATTGCCGCTTTTCCGGGTGGGGCAGTATGATGGGGCATGAGTTTTTCGGAGACGATCTTTCTCTTCTTTCTGGCGCTCATCATTTTTGGGCCCAAGAAGTTGCCGGAGATCGCCCGCACGGTAGGCAAGGCGCTGAATGAATTCAAGCGCGCCTCGAACGAATTCAAGGCCCAGATCGAGCAGGAAATTTCTCATCTGGAAGTTGAGAACAAGCAGACAATTCTTCCGCCCAGCCACACGCCGGAGGGTGCGACCAGCCGGTCGCGATATGCGGGCGCAGAGTTGGAAGCGACCACTGAGACGCCGGCGTTAGCCGCGGCCGCGTCGGAAGGCGCATCCGCGTCGGTCGACAGCTTACCGGACAAAAGCTCACCGGACGAAATTTCTTCGGTCACGCCAGAGCAAGGTGCAGCTTCTGATCCTTCTGAAGCCGTGACTGCTTCCGATCCGGTGGGTGCGGCGGTCGCGCCAGAATCCCATCCTTCGGAGTCCCATTTCTCGGAGCCCCATGCCTGACTTCTCGGCCGCCTCTGGCGGAGAGGGGCAACCCGAGTCCCTGCCCGCGATGGGATTTCTCGATCACCTCGAGGAACTGCGCAAGCGCATCGTGTATTCCATTATTGCCGTGGCTGTGGGTTTCGGCGCGTGCTGGTGGAAGGTGGAGCGCATTTATGACGTGATGCAGCGGCCCATCATGGACGTGCTCAAAGCCAACGGGTTGTCGGAGAAGCTGGTCTACCTGAATCCGACGGAGCCTTTCAATCTTTACTTGAAGATCGCCGCGCTGGCTGGTCTTTTCCTGACTTCTCCGTTTGTGCTGTATCAGGTGTGGATGTTTATTTCTCCCGGCCTTTACCGCAACGAGAAGCGTTACGTTTTTCCCTTCATGATTTCGACCATCGCGCTGTTCACTTCCGGAGGATATTTCGGGTACAAGATTGTCTATCCGCGGGCGCTGGAATTTCTGGTTCACTTCGGGCGGCAGTTCCAGCCGATGATCACGATCGGGGAATACACTTCGCTTTTTCTCAGCATCGTCCTTGGCATGGGGCTGATTTTCGAAATGCCCATTCTCATCTTTTTTCTTGCGTTGATGGGCATTGTCAGCGCCGGATTTATGTGGAAGAACTTTCGTTATTCCATTCTGGTCATTTTCGTCATCGCGGCCATCGTCACCCCGACGCCGGATATCGTGAACATGTGCGTCTTCGCCGCGCCCATGATCGCGCTGTATGTTGTGAGCATCGGGATCGCGTGGTTAGTGCATCCTAAGCAGCGGCAGGCGCGGCAAGCGAAGCAGACGCCATAGAGCGGCGTCGAGATTGCCAGTGAGGAAATCATTTGGTCAGCAAGGCATCCCTCATTTTCGTTCTTTTGTCGACGTTGGCGTGGACGCACGTAGCCTGCGATCGCGACAAGAACTCCGCTCAGGCACAGGGAGAAAAAGCCGCCACGACTGCGGCTGCTGACACCACGCTGCCTACGCTGTCGCTTCCGCCCGACAGCGGCCCTCCACCGACGATTGATTCCGAGCGCGCCATGCGCTACGTAAAAGAGATCGTCGCGTTTGGCCCGCGTCCTCTCGGCAGCGCGAATCACAAAAAAGTGGAAGACTACATCGCCGCGCATCTCAAGGGAGACACGGTGGAAGAGGACGCGTTTACGGCGGACACTCCCGAAGGAAAATTTCCGGTGCGCAATTTCATCGCGAAATTTCCGGGGACGAAAGATGGCATCGTGGTGATTGCCAGCCATTACGATACGAACTATCCTCTGCGGGATACTCCGTTCGTGGGGGCCAATGACGGAGCATCATCCAGCGCGCTGCTTCTCGAAATCGCGAATCAGTTGCGCGGGAAGACTCTCGACGGCTACAGCGTGTGGCTGGTGTGGGACGATGCGGAAGAGGCGATCAAGCCGGAAACTGAACTTGATTTTTCCAAAGACAGTTTGTACGGCATTCGCCACGTCGCGGAAAAATGGGAAGCCGATGGAACGCTGAAGAAAGTGAAAGCGTTCCTGCTGGCTGACATGATCGGCGATGCCGATCTCAACATCGACCATGACACCAACTCCACGCCGTGGCTGGAAAGCGTGGTGTATGAGGCGGCCACGCGGGTGGGGTATCAATCTCATTTTTTCGGGCGCAGCCTGGCGATGATCGATGATCATCTTCCGTTCACGGACAGGCATGTGCCGGCCGCCGACCTGATCGATTTTACTTACGGCTACGATAATGTGTTCTGGCACACGCCTCAGGATACGGTGGACAAGCTGAGCCCGAAGAGTTTGGAGATTACCGGCGTGGTTTTGCTCGAGACGATCCGCATTTTGGACAAGATGGAGACGCTTCCGCCGAAGTGAAGCAGGCAGAGAGCAAGACCTAAGGCCTTGCGGTTAAAAGCTTTTTGCTCTTTTTCGAGAATTCATTTCTAATGCGTCGAGTATGCACAGGTCGAAACCCGCACTTCTTCTTCTAGTGTCAGTAATCCTGCTTAGCTCATTCACATTTGCCCAGACTTCAGGTTCCGATGCGGATCGTCTGATTCAGGAATCCCTGAAGCCCTCGCCGCTCGAGAGCGACCTGCACCATCTCACGGACGAGATCGGCGGACGCATACCCGGAACTCCCGCCATGCTGCACGCCGTACAGTGGGGCGTGCAAGCTTTCAAAGCTGCCGGCGCCGATATGGTTCACACCGAGGGATTCACGATTCCGGTTTCGTGGTCGGAAGGCGCGACCGAGATGATTGCGACCGCGTTCTATGAAGTGGGTGAGGCCAAGGTCGGCGGATTGCTGCCGATTGTGCTGCACGTGCACGCGGTTTCCATTGCGTGGGCGCCAGCACTCGCGCCCACGAAACATATTCCGATTGTTGATGTGGGCGAAGGCACGGCCGCTGACTTCAAGAATGCCGGAGACATTTCCGGCAAGCTGGTGCTCGTGCACTCGGTTGTGCTCAAGACCTGGGACGATCTGTTCGCCGAATACACCAAGGCGCCGCCGATCATTGACCTCGCCGTGAAAGGGAAGGCCGTGGCCATCGCCTTCATCGCGACCCGCGAGCACGACATTCTTTATCGCCACACCAACACCAACGCCGGAGAAATCGACCGCCTGCCCATGGTGCTGGTGGCGCGCGAAGATGGCGAACGCATCGCGCGGCTGCTGGCTTCGCACCATCCGGTGTGGGCGGATTTGTCGATTCCCAATCAGATCGGCGGGCCGATCAAAACGTCAAATGTGATCGCCGAAATTCGGGGAAGCGAAAAGCCCGATGAGTTTGTCATCCTGGGCGCGCACCTGGATTCCTGGGAGCTCGGCACCGGCGCACTCGACAATGGCTGCAATGCCGCGTTGGTGGTGGATGCGCTCCGCGCCATCAAAGCCTCGGGTCTGAAGCCGCGGCGCAGCATTCGCTTCATCCTCTTTTCCGGCGAAGAAGAGGGATTGCTCGGTTCGCGGGCCTATGCTTTCGGGCATCGTTCGGAACTCGACCGGGCCGGCGGCGTGGTCATCTACGATTCCGGCACCGGCAAAACTACGGGCTTTTCCGTGGGCGGTCGCAAAGATGTGCTGGGCAACGCGCAATACTTGATCGGGCCGCTGCAGCAGTTTGGCGTCACCACTCTGCCGGTAACCATGGAGTGGGGCACGGATCATTTCGATTTTATGCTGGAAGGCGTTCCCACGTTTGTCGCCGAACAGGATGAAGCGAACTACCTGGAAAATTACCACGCAATTTCCGACACTTACGACAAGGTGGACTTTCCGCAACTCAAGAAACACGTGGCCGAAGCCGCCGTGCTCAGCTTTGGCTTGGCGAATCTCCCGGAAAAAGTCGGGCCGCGCCTCACTCACGAGCAGATCGACCAGACCATCCGCGAGACGCACAGCGACGACCTGTTCAAAGCCTTCGGCCTGTGGGACGATTGGACCAGCGGCAAGCGCGGGCGACAGAAATAAGTTGCGCCTGTTGAATTCCCGCGCAGCCAGAGACTTCCATTGTTCTATTTCTGGATCCTCTTCAACCTGTTCGTGCTCGGCATGCTGGTGCTGGACCTGCGTGTGTTCCACCGGCCGGGCCGAGTGGTGGGCTTTCCGGAAGCTCTGGGCTGGAGCGCGATGTGGATCGCCCTGGCGGCCGCTTTCGCGGGCATTGTATTTTTCTGGCAAGGGCACCAGCTCGCGCTCGAGTTTGTCACCGGCTACGTTCTGGAACTCTCGCTCAGCGTTGATAATCTTTTAGTGTTTCTCCTGATCTTCCGCTATTTCACGGTCCCCGAAGAGCAGCAACACCGTGTTTTGTTCTGGGGAATTCTTGGCGCGCTGGTGATGCGCGGAATTTTTATTGGCGCCGGCGTCAGCCTGATTCACCGCTTCCACTGGATTTTTTATGTCTTCGGTGGCCTGCTGATCTACAGCGGCATCCGCGTCTGCGCCCTGGGCGAGCGGCAGGTCGATCCCTCGAAGAACCCCGTGGTGCTCGGGTTGCGGCGTTTTATCCCGGTG
>Ga0302325_10001186_pt1 | contig 67956 bp, 55 predicted proteins | sample Palsa_T0_2_FD_201948 | JGI IMG/M metagenome (GOLD analysis project Ga0302325, IMG submission 201948) | Peat permafrost microbial communities from Stordalen Mire near Abisko, Sweden - Palsa_T0_2 | ecosystem: Environmental > Terrestrial > Soil > Palsa > Peat permafrost | place: Sweden: Abisko...
CTTTAGAGTCTGCGTGAGAATTGGTTTTGCCTCAGGGGACAATTCTACAGGCTGCGGGAAAACTCTGTTTTGTATCAGGGCACGACTTTAGTCGTGCCGTAAACGTTTCAAAATATGACGGGCTTTAGCCCCTGAGGTACGCCTTTTCTGCCCGGTCCCGAGTTTTTTCCGCTGCCTGTGATGCCGGTCAAACGCGCTTGGCGTTGACTTTTGTCGCCAGGCCCATTTTTTCGAGCATCCATATCCCCAGGTAATTCACATCCAGCTCGTACCACGCCATTCCGTGGCGAGCCGAAACCGGGTGTGCATGGTGGTTGTTGTGCCATCCCTCGCCGCCCGTCAGCAGGGCTACCCACCAGTTATTGCGGGAATCGTCCCGGGTGTCAAAACGCCGCGAGCCCCAGATATGGGTCGCGGAGTTGACCAGCCAGGTGACGTGGAGCCCCACCGTAACCCGGAAGAAAATGCCCCAAAGTACCCAGGACCAACCCCCCACCGCCAGCAGGGCAAAGCCTAGCACGGTTACCGGTAACCAGTGAAATCGATTCAGCCAGCGGTAGAATCCCTGTTTCATCAGGTCGGGTGCATACCGTTTGAGGATGTCGCTGTCGTTGTGCAGGGAGCCGTTCAGGATCCAGCCCATATGCGACCACCATTTGCCATCTCGCGGGGAATGGGGATCACCCGGCTTGTCGGTAAATTGATGGTGCAGGCGGTGCACGGCGACCCAATAAACCGGGCTGCCTTGAAGCGCCATGGTGCCAAAAATCGCCATCGTATATTCCAGCCACCTGGGCACCACGTACCCGCGATGCGTCAGCAAACGGTGGTAGGAAAGGCCGATCCCTACGTTTTGGGTCAGCACCCAGGTGACGGCAAACACCGCCAGCGCCGACCAGCGAAAGGCAAAGAAAGCCAGCAATGCTCCCAGGTGAAAAGCGCCAAGGATCAAGGCAAAGTCCCACTGAAATTTGCCCTGATTCGGTTCCAGGGCCGCCTGAAATTCGGCTGCTTCTGTGGCCGCCGCCGCAGGATTCAAAAGAGTCGCCATGGTTTCGCTCCGCGTCCATTTTCTAGGCTATGCGGCTCGCCGCTCTCGCCGGTGTAAGAGTTGCGTAATACCTGTTGGGTTGTGATTGTTGGGAAATAGGTAATATACTGAATATGCGACCTTGTCGGTCGCAATTGCACCTGAAGGTCCAGCAGCAATGCTCAGGCTCACCAAAAAGGCGGATTACGGATTGATGGCATTGAAATTCCTGGCCGAACGTCCCGACATGCCTTCGTTGAGTGCAAAAGATATCGCGGAAGCCTATGGCATTCCGCCCCAACTGCTGGCCAAGATTTTGCAGCGGCTCACCAAAACTGGTTTGCTACGCTCCCATGCCGGTACCAATGGTGGCTACGCGCTGTCGCGGGCGCCTGAGGATATAACGGCCTTTGAGGTCATTAGCTCCATTGACGGGCCCCTTTTTATTACTTCTTGCGAAACCGGTCCCCGGGGATGTGATCTGACCGATAGTTGCACCATCCGTGAGCCGCTGCGCAAGGTAAACGAGAGCATTTCTGATGTGTTGAAAGCAATTCGCGTATCGGACCTGTGTGAGCCCGAATCCACCCGGAGATACCACGGGAAAACAGTGGAATCCATGCTGGTGAGCCTGGGCCGCTGAAGAAAAATTGATTTTGAAACGTTAGCAGCAGGAGAGCTTTAATGAGCACGGTTGAGAATGCAGTCAAGGCGCCGGTAAACGTGAAACTGCCAATTTACATGGATGACCATGCGACCACACCCATGGATCCCCGCGTGCTCGAGGCGATGATTCCCTACTTCACAGGGAAGTTCGGCAACGCAGCCAGCCGCAACCACTCTTTCGGATGGGAAGCCGAGCAGGGGGTCGAGCATGCCCGTGAGCAGGTGGCAAAGCTAATCGGCGCGACTGCTAAGGAGATCATCTTTACCTCCGGCGCGACTGAGAGTAACAACCTCGCCATCAAGGGCATTGCCGAGATGTACCGCGAGCGGGGTAATCACATCATTACCCAGGTAACCGAGCACAAAGCAGTTCTAGACGCCTGCAAGCGTTTGGAGAAACACGGCTACCGCGTTACCTATCTGCCGGTAAAGGCGGACGGGCTGATCGATCTGGAAGACCTCAAGCGGGCGATCGACGAAAAGACCATCCTGGTCAGCATCATGTTTGCCAATAATGAGATCGGCGTGATTCAACCGATCGCGGAGATCGGCAAGCTCTGCCGCCAGCACAACGTGATCTTCCACACCGATGCGGTGCAGGCGGTGGGCAAGATCCCGGTCGACGTCAATGCCATGAACATCGACTGCTTGTCGCTGACCGGGCACAAAATCTACGGTCCTAAAGGATGTGGCGCTTTGTATGTACGGCGGCGCAATCCCAGGGTTCAGATTTCGGCCCAGATCGACGGCGGCGGACATGAACGCGGCATGCGTTCGGGAACGCTCAACGTCCCTGGTATCGTCGGCCTGGGTAAGGCGTGCGAGATCGCCGGCCAGGAAATGGCCGCGGAAGCAGAGCGGTTGGGCAAACTGCGCGACAAGCTGAAGAGCAAGCTGGAGTCAAACCTGGACTACGTTCACGTGAACGGTTCCATGGAACACCGTCTGCCTGCCAACCTGAACGTCAGCTTTGTCTATGTCGAAGGTGAGTCCTTGCTGATGGGCATTAATGATGTTGCGGTTTCGAGCGGTTCTGCCTGCACCTCGGCGTCGCTTGAGCCATCGTATGTATTGAAGGCGCTGGGGCTGGGCGACGACGTAGCTCACAGTTCCATCCGCTTTGGTTTGGGCCGCTTCAACACTGAAGCCGAAGTGGATTACGTTGCAGACAAAGTGATCGATGTAGTGCAGAAACTTCGCGAACTTTCGCCGCTCTACGAAATGGTCAAAGAAGGTATCGACATTTCAAAAATTGAATGGCAGGCGCACTAAAACCTCTTTACAAGGATCAAGGAGATAGAAATGGCATACAGCGACAAGGTAATTGACCACTACAACAATCCGCGCAACGTGGGTCAGATGGACAAGAGCCAGTCCGAAGTGGGCACAGGTCTCGTGGGCGCCCCGGAGTGCGGCGACGTCATGCGACTGCAGATCAGGGTCAACCCGGAGACGCAGGTGATTGAAGAGGCGAAATTCAAGACCTTTGGTTGTGGTTCCGCCATCGCGTCCTCTTCCCTCGCCACCGAATGGGTGAAGGGCAAGACGGTCGCCGAAGCGATGCAGATCAAGAACACCGACATCGTGAAGGAACTGGCGCTACCGCCGGTTAAGATTCACTGCTCGGTGCTGGCGGAGGATGCCATCCGCGCCGCGATTGGCGACTGGAAGAAGAAGAATGGTGTAACCGAAACGGCGGAAGTCACAGCTTCCGTTGCCCACTAAGCAAATGGATTTAGCCGTCCTCAACGCGGAAAACGCAGCGCCGAATCAAAAGGGCATTCAGGTCACCGAACGCGCCCTCAAGCGGATTCGAGTCGCTATGGCCAAAGAAGGGGTCTCGCCTGAACAGGGGGGACTTCGTCTGGGCATCCATGGCGGTGGCTGCTCGGGTCTTTCTTACAACATTCGCTTCGACTCTCAACCGCGGGAACGCGATCGTGTGTACAACTTTGAAGAAATTCGCGTCTTTGTCGATCCAAAGTCGTTTATCTATCTCCACGGCATGATTCTCGACTACGAAGAAACACTGATGCGGCAGGGATTCAACTTCATCAATCCCCATTCAACCAAGTCTTGCGGTTGCGGGTCATCTTTTTCGGCGTAAGCGCCCGGGTCTGTCCCGCTCTATGCAAATAGCTGAAAAAGTAAGTGCGCCGGCAAATTGCTGGTCCTGCGGACAAGCAGTCGCTGACGGGCAGCCATTTTGTTCTGTGTGCGGCAAGGTTCAGCCTGCCAAGCAGGCGGATTACTTCGCCATGTTCGGCTTGCCGCCTAAACTCAACCTCGATGCGACGGCGCTGGAAAAGCAGTTTTACCGCTACAGCCGTAAGCTGCATCCCGACGTGCATGCCCGCGCCTCGCAGCAGGAGCAGGAATGGAGCTTGGCGCAAACTTCGCTGTTGAATGATGCGTACCGCACCTTGAAGAATCCGCTGGATCGGACCAAGTACCTGCTCAAACTCGAAGGGGTGCAGTTCGAAGAAGACCGCGGCACGAATCCATCCAAGGTTCCTGCTGATCTGTTGGAGGAAGTTTTCGACTTGAATATGCAGCTCGACGAGTTGCGCCAGAACCAGAAGATGGGCGAAGACGATCCGCAATTGCGCCAGGATCTGGAAGCAGCCAAGAACCAGTTCGCCGGTCAACTCAGCACCCTTGATGAGCAGGTACGTTCCCGATGGGCCGCCTGGGACGAAGCGTGGGAACAGAACGACGAAGCCGGGAAAACCGCAGCCAAAGACGCGATGACCGCGCTGCTGCAGCGCCGCAGTTATCTGCAGAACCTGGTGCGCGACGTGGAACAGACCCTGGGAGGGTCATAGGAAATGGCGGATGAGCGTGTAGTCGGGATCGACCTGGGCACCACCAATTCGTTGGTTGCATTTATGCAAAGCGATAAGCCCGTCGTCATCCCTGGAGAAGATGGACTGAACCTGGTGCCGTCGGTGGTGGCGTTAGGCGGCGGTCGTAGCATGTTGGTTGGCAATGGAGCGCGGCCAATACTATTGAGCACCCCGGAGCGGGCCATCTACTCCGTAAAGCGCCTTATGGGTCGCGGGGTAGAAGATGTAGTCGAAGAATTGAAGTTCTTTCCCTTCCGCCTGGTCGATGACGTCCAGCCCGGCGAGGTGCTGCGAATCAAGTTAGGCGAGACAGAGTTTACCCCTCCTGAAATCTCCGCCCACATTCTGCGCCAGCTCAAGCGCAATGCGGAGCGCTACTTTGGCGCGCCGGTGACCCAGGCCGTCATCACCGTGCCTGCTTACTTCAATGACGCCCAACGCCAGGCGACCAAGGATGCGGGACGCATGGCCGGGCTCGAAGTCCTTCGCCTGGTCAACGAGCCCACAGCGGCTGCCCTGGCTTACGGCTTGGACCGGGAAAAGGAAGGCATCATCGCGGTCTACGATTTCGGTGGCGGAACTTTTGATATTTCGATCCTCAAGCTGCACGAAGGAATTTTTGAAGTCATCGCCACCAATGGTGACACTCACCTGGGCGGCGACGACATTGACAACCTGTTGATCGCGATTGCGCTGGACGACATCGCGGGTGATACGGGGACCGACCTGCGCCGCGATGCGGAGGCGATTCAGGCCATTCGCAAGGCAGTGATCGAGGCCAAGATCGCGCTTTCGTCGCAGTCAATGGCACAAATCGATGTCCAGCTTCCCAAAGGCGGTCATTACCGGCGGGAACTGTCGCGGGAACAGTTCGAACAGCTCATTCAACCGGTGGTTGCCCGTACCATGGCGCCCTGTCGGGACGCGCTGCGCGATGCGCACCTCACTCCCGACCAGATAGATGAGGTCGTGCTGGTGGGTGGTTCCACGCGCATTCCCGTGGTGCAACAGTTGGTCAGCGAGGTCTTTGAATTACCGCGCCGCGGTAAAGCCCCGCGCACCGAGCTGAACCCCGACGAAGTCGTGGCCTTGGGCGCTGCGGTGCAGGCGAATATCCTGGGCGGCGGATCGAAGGCCACCGAGGATATGCTGTTGCTGGATGTGACCCCGTTGTCCCTGGGCATCGAAGCTCTGGGCGGAGTGGTCGCCAAGATCATTCAGCGCAACTCCACCATCCCTGCCTCCGCGTCTGAATCGTTCACCACCGGCGTCGATGGGCAGACGAATGTCGCCATTCATGTGCTGCAGGGTGAACGCGAGATGGCTAAGGACTGCCGCTCACTGGCGCGCTTCGATCTGAAAGGGATTCCGCCCATGACGGCCGGAATGCCGCGCATCGAGGTGAAGTTCCTCATCGATGCCAACGGTATTTTGCATGTTTCTGCGCTGGAGCAGCGCAGCGGCAAACAGGCGGAAGTTGCGGTGAAACCAGCCTACGGGCTGACGGATGAGCAAGTGGAGTCGATGATTCTGGAATCCTTTGATCACGCGGAAGAGGACATTCATCTCCGGCAGCTGGTCGAAACCAGGAATGAAGCGGAGACGATCCTGAGCGCGGTGGAAAAGCATCGCTCCCATCCGGCATGGCAGCTGCTTGAACCGGATGAGCGGGCGGAGATCAACTCTTTGAGCGCCGAGCTAACCGTCCTGAAGCAGGGCGATGATTTGCAGGGGCTGCGCGCTGGAACTGAAGCGCTGGATAAAGCCACTCACCGCTTTGCCGAACTGATGATGGATGACGCTGTTACCAGCGCGATCAAGGGCCAGACAATGCAGTCGGCGGACGACAAACTTGGCCAGGGGCCTACTGCGCCGCACCCCATCGCACAGGCCGAGTTCATGGAAAGAAAGTAAGTCAATGAATGACGACAACGACAATATGGTTCGCGTAACATTTCTCCCCCAGGGCCGCACGGTTGAGTTTGAATACGGCTCATTGCCCTACGGTCATCATGGAAAACCCATGTCGTTTCTGGATGTGGCAGAGCATTTCGATATTTTTCTCGACCACGCCTGTGGCGGTGCCTGCGCTTGCACCACCTGTCACCTGTGGACTAAGGATGGCAGCGATGAGCTCTCGCCGGCGGATGACGATGAGTTGGATCGCCTCGACATGGCGGCGGATTTGCAACTGAACTCCCGCCTGGGTTGCCAGGCGGTGATCACCGGGCCGGGCAATTACGTAGTGGAGATTCCAAAGTGGAATCGCAACTATGTCTCCGAGGGCAAGCCGTTGAGCCTCTCGGAAGAGAAGTGAGGGTTGACGATGGCGCGTGAGATTACCTGGAGTGACGCGGAAGAAATCGGCATCCAGCTGCAGGAGAAATATCCTGATTTGGACCCGCTTACGGTTCGCTTCACCGATCTGCACAAATACGTAACTGAGCTGGAAGGCTTTACGGATGACCCGGCGAAGTCGAACGAGTCAAAGCTCGAGGCCATTCAAATGGCCTGGCACGAAGAATACAAAGACGCCCAGTAGCGACCCACGTGTCCTGGTAACCTACGCTTCACTCACTCTAACTCTGGACGGGTGCCCCATGTTCGCACCAGCGTACGTGGGCTAAGAAAGACGGGGCGAAGCCCCTCAAAGGTCTGTCTTTTTGTTGTGTGAGAGCTCGTGAAAGAAACCGCAGGTCCCTCCACTACGCTTCGCTCCGGTCGGGATGACAATTGTGTTGCGGGGGGTCAAGTATTTCTCGCTGAAGCTCTTGCGGACGCAACCCAATTGTCATCCCGGACCGGAGCGAAGCGTAGTGGAGGGATCTGCAGTTGCTGCGGAGGAGCCGCTCATCTCTGTCCATCCGAGTCGCTATCCTTCCGGAGAGTAACCGCCCTCCCCTTGTCATCCCGACCGGAGCGTAGCGAAGTGGAGGGACCTGCGGTTTCTTTCACGAGTTCTCACGCACCCTCTATCGCCCGCGGCATTCGGGCAAGCTCTGCGTCGGTGGAGGAATTGGGAACCGAGCAGCCTGGGGTAATGATGTATTTGCTTCCCGCCTGTTCCCGGGCCAATTTCCATTGCTGACGAATGTCTTCCGTCGTTAACCGATCAAAGTCCACTTCATCCACCCCGCCGGCGATTGCTTGCGAGTAGGCTTTGCGAACCTCCGCCATGGGAATGCCGCTGGTCTTGACGGAGTAGTTGATGACCGGCGCCTGAAAATCCTGGAATTGGTCGAGGTATGGTCTCTCCAGCGTATGCAGATGCAGCAGAGTTAATTTGCTGCCGGCTAGCGCCGCGAGTACGCGTTTGTCATAGGGGCGGCTATAGCGCTCATAGTCTGAGACGGATCCGAACTTGCTGGTGGCGTTGAAAATGCTGACCAGCGTTCCCGAGCAGCCAATCTCCTGGGAACTCCGAATATGGTGAATGGTCGATTGAGTGATGGCTTCCATCGCCTGCTCCCAAGCCGCAGTATTCTCCCTTTGAAAAGTGTGGATACGGTTGATTACATCACTGCGATCCTCTGCGTCTTTTTTGCCGGCGAACTCCGGCTCGGCGGCTAGCAGCAGCATCGCTGTCATGTACGGGCCATAGAGCGTGTCAATAAAATACGCATCTCCCTGCAGGCCGTCGCGCACTAGCTCGAGGGTGCGTAGTTGTTCGGGATAGGGTGTCTTCAACGGCTTCAGCTCATACCACTTGCCGGTGGTCGAACGCGGATAATCAAAGTCATTCATGACTTTGACAAAGTCAGTGTTGTACCTGCGATGAAAGGCAAGATGGTCCTGGGCCTCGAGTTGTGCCGTCGGACGTTTGTAGTGATGCCAAAGGCTGAACGGGGGGCGGTCCACATCCTCTCCGCGCAGGGCACGGTCCACGCGTTCTTTGTGGGTAAGGCGGGTGGACGATCCGAACGCCCTGGTCACGGTCGCTGCTGCGATTGCGGAAATCAACTGCCGGCGGTTCAACAAGCGTGGCTCCTTCTATCTAGCGCCAGTCAAATGCATCGCGGAAGAGTTCCATCTCCGCATGCTCTTGAGCGTCGAAATAGATTGACATAACGTCGAAGCGAACCTGGTCCGGTTCAACCGGCAGTGCCTGAAGGTATTGGCGCGCCATGCGGCGGAGTAAGCGGGTCTTGTCTTCGTCGATAGCAGATTCCGCTGTAGCAACGTTACGGCTGGTGCGCGTCTTCACTTCAATAAAGCAGAGGGTATTGTTTTCCCAGGCTATCAGGTCAAGGTCGCCCTTCGCCTTGGCGCTACGCCAATCACGTGCAACCACCGTGTAACCGCGGCGGCGCAGGTCAAAGAACGCTGCCTCTTCTCCGCGGCGCCCCAGTTCCAGATGCGCCAGCCTGGTCGAACGTCTCCCTAGGCGAACGGCCAGGGAGTCACTGGCGTGAACAAATATCTCGATCAGGCGGAGAGCGAGCATGCGCTCCATTGTGACACGATTGCTTAGTCCCGGTACCAACCCTCGACAACCGTCCTGCTTGTTGGGTTACGGCCGCAAACGGGCTCCGCAGACGGTCTAGACTACAGACAGCGAGTCAACGTGAAACCCCCCATCACCATTTCGAAGGAAGACTATCTCAAGGCCGTTCTCGAAGCGGAGAGCGAAGGGCAGGAGGTCATTCCAGCCACTCTGGCGCACTGGCTCTCCGTTTCGCCACCTGCGGTCACCATGGCCATCAAGCGCTTGCGTCGCGACGGATATCTCGAGGTCAAACCCGATGGTATTGTGCGACTTACACCCAAGGGCAAGGAAACGGCATACCGCACCGCGTTGCGTCACCATCTGATCGAGCGCATGTTAGCGGAAATGTTCGGTATGGAATGGTACGAGGTACACGATGAGGCGGAGCGCCTGGAACACGCAGTGTCCCCTGCCTTCGAAGCCAAACTGCTGGAAAGGCTGGGTGCGAAGGGAACCTGCCCCCACGGCAACTGGGTACTACCAGAAAGCCCGGAGCAACGCGGTAAGCGGGGAATGGTACTTCTTTCCGAAGCTCGCGAGGACGCCGGGTACACCGTAGTGAGCCTCTATGAACGCGATCCGCAACTTCTGCTCTTTTTACACCAGGCGGGCATTGCGCCGGGCGGCTGGGTGAGCGTCCTCAAAAAGAACTACGACCGGACGATCTCCATTGAGACCGACGCCGGCTGCACCACCCTCGGGCATCCGGCCGCGGAAAAGGTTTGGGTTAAGCGAAAGCCTGGAAAAACATGACGCCGAATTGGATCTAAAATGACAAGGCAGGGTGGGGAACCGATGGGTTCGTTTGGGATTCCCAAAGTAACGGATGTGTGCAGAGTTGTCGCATTGTGAACTGTAGTCGTTGAGGTAGCCTCGATGCGAATGAGGAATCTTTCCTTTATCTGGTTCGTGGGCGCGGCGGTCTGGTGGATCGATGCGGCGGTGGCTGTCCACTATGGCAATAAGCCGCACGCCGTGCTGGCGCTGGCGGTTGCCTGTGTCTTCTTCGCCGCGGGCATCATGTGGGTCAAGAGCACCGAAAAGCGCTGAAGCAACCGGGTCATCCAAGAACGGCCAGCCTCGCTTTGCTTCCCCAGAAACAGCCGCTCTCGCTAACCTTGCGCCTGGGCAAACAGCGTGAATGCCTCAGATATGTTGATAGCGCGCCTCGCTGAGATCCAGTTCGCGCTCGATGGTTCGCAGCAACTCATCATTGATTCTGTCTTCATTGCGCAGCATGACGGCCGTTGAGCGTTCGAGTGCGCGCAGCTCCTGGGTCAGGTTGCGTTCATAGCGGGCAAGAGTGATCTCCCGTTCTGGCTTCATCTCTTCGCCTCCGGCTTCGACCAGGGTCACGCGGGCCTGGTAGTGGCGGATCATGTCCTCATAAATCGCTGCGTGGCCGGATTTTGCCTGCCGTGACAAAGCCCTCAGGTAATCCAGTACGGTGTTCAAAATGAGCAGCCGGGCTTTTCGCTCCTCGAGGTTGCTGGAGCCAACGGCGAGTCCCAGCTTTCTGATCATTGCCGGGAGCGTGAGGCCCTGTAGAACCAGGGTGGCGAAGATCATGCAAAAAGTGAGATAGATGATAAGGTCCCGCTGCGGGAAAGGGTCGCCATTCTGCAGCACGGTGGGAAGAGAGATGGCGGCGGCCAGGGCCAGCACGCCGCGCATCCCTGTCCAGGCCACGATGAAGATCTGTTTACCGCTGGGACGTGGATCTGTCTGATGCAAAAGATGGCGCCGGATCCAGGAGGCGATCATCGCGCCCGGGTAGACCCAGATAATCCTCAGCGCCACGACCAAAATCGCGAACGTTACCCCGTAACGGAACAACTGCCCAGCCGAGAACTCGTGGATGCCGCTCAGGATCAATCGCAACTGCAGGCCCATGAGAATGAAGACCAGGCCGTTGAGCCCAAACTCCAGCGTCTTCCACACTGCGGTGCTGTCCAGGCGGGCGTTGACCGACAAAACCTCGGAATTCTTGCGACCCATATACAGGCCGCAGACTACGACTGCGAGTACCCCTGAGGCGTGAATGCCCTCGGCCGCAAGATAAGCCAGATAGGGGGTGGCGAGGGACAAGGTTATTTCTACCGGGGAGTCCGAGATATTGCGCGAAGCCCTATAGATGACGAAGGCAGCAAAGAGTCCAACCGCCAGTCCCCCGGCTATCAGCCACGCCAGCTCCAACATGGCGATGCCCGGCCCAGGCCGGCGTCCGGCGACCACCAGGGCAACAGCAAACTGCAGAGCAAGCAGCCCGCTGGCATCGTTTACCAGGCTCTCTCCTTCAAGAATGTCGACAATCCGCCGCGGCAGTCCGAGACGTTTGGCGATTGCCGTGGCGGCGATGGCATCGGTGGTCGACACCACCGCTCCGAGCACGGCGCCCAGCCGATAGTCGAAACCTGGAATAAGCCAGCGCGTGCCCACCGCAATCCCGAACACGGTGAATCCAACCAATCCAAAGGCCAGCATCAGAATGCTGACGATATTGTGGTGAAAGTCTCGCCACGAAGTGTTGAAACCCCCGATATAAAGCAGGGGAGGGAGAACCACCAGGAAGACAACGTCAGGATTCAGCGTGATTTGGGGGAGAAACGGGAGCAGGGAGAGAACCACGCCGCCCAGGAAGAGCACGATGGGATAGGGTATTTTGAAACGTTGCGCAAGCGTGGTGAGCCCAGCGACCAGGAGCACAAGAAAGAGAAGGGTGAGCTCGAGGTGGTGAATCCCAACGGCCTGCACGGGGCGCTCTCCAGCAACAGATTAAACCAGCTGCAAAGATAGCAATGATCTGGTATCCCACCCTTCGCAAAGAGCGCGGAGGATGGGGCACCCGATCATTGTTGGGGGGAAGGAAACAGGGGATGTCAGACGGTTGCCGCGGCAAAGCTGGCTGCCTGGGCATGCTCTTGCTCTGTCTGCGCAAGGCACTGCTCGAGGATGTCGAGGCCTATGGTAGCTTCCTGCTGGTTGACGATGAGCGGTGGCGCCAATCGCAGCGAGTTTTCTCCGCAGCCAAGTAGCAGAAGTCCCTTTTCGAAGGCCAGCGAAACGATTCGGTCGCGCAGCACGGGGGCGGGTTCGCGTGTCTGCTGGCTCTTGACAATCTCCATGCCGATCATCAAGCCTCTGCCCCGCACGTCACCCACGATCGGATGCTTGGCCGGCCAATCGCGCAAGCGGGCAAAGAAGGCATCGCCCATTTTGGCCGCGTTGGCGATGCCTTCGCGTTCCAGCACATCCATGGTGGCTAAGGCCGCCGCAATGGCTACCGGGTTGCCGCCGAAGGTCGAGGCGTGGGAGCCTGGGACCCAGTCCATCAGCTCGGCGCGCGCCATGCAAATACCCAGAGGCATCCCGGAGGCAATTCCTTTGGCCATGCAAACAATGTCGGGCTGTACCCCGGAGTGCTCGACTGCCCACCACTTGCCGGTCCGGCCGGCTCCGGATTGCACCTCATCGACCACCAGCAGAATGCCATGCTTATCGCAGATCCGGCGCAGTTCTTGCATGAAGATGTCCGGCGCGACCACGTAGCCGCCTTCTCCCTGGATCGGCTCCACGAAGATGGCGGCGACTTCCTCGGGGGGCAGAGTGGTCTTGAACAGCTTGTCTTCGATGTAGCGGGCGCATCCCAGGGCGAAGTGCTCCTCATCCTGTGGTCCCCCGCTACAGCCGCGATAGGCATAGGGATAACGGACATGGGTGACGCCGGGAACCAGCGGGGCAAAACGGCGCCGTTGCTGAGGCTTGGACGCGGTGAGTGACAGGGCACCCATAGTGCGGCCGTGAAAGGCTCCGAAGAAGGCAATGACATTTTGCCGGCCGGTATGATACCGGGCCAACTTGAGCGCGCACTCGATGGCTTCGGCGCCGGAATTTCCATAATAGAAGCGGTGCGGTCCGGGCATGGGCGCAACCGCAGACAGACGCTCCGCCAGCGTCACCATATGTTCGTAATAGAAATCGGTACCGGAGATGTGGATCAACTCCGCCGCCTGCTTCTGGATGGCGGCAACCACTTCGGGATGGCAGTGCCCGGTCGACACCACGGCGATGCCGGCAGCAAAATCGAGGAACTCATTTCCGTCTACGTCCTCAACCCGCAGACCGCGGCCACGTTTGGCCACCATGGGATAGGACCGGGTATAGCTCGGGGATATATAGCGATCATCGCCGGCGATGATCGCACTGGCTTTCGGACCGGGCAGCGGACCGTGAATTTTCGGACCGTACTGGGCAAGAATGGAGCTGCTCACCTGACCATTATTCTGCATAATGCTTCTCTGCTTTCTCGGCGTTCTAAAAAGGCGAGTCAATCGACCGCGGGGCGGTCGGAGGCAGGGCAGAGCTTCGGCGGAGGAAAGCTAGTCGCCGCCGAAGAGACTAGGTCGAGTGCCTGCGGGGATCACGCTAAGTTGAGCGCGTTGTACGGGAGCAAAACTGCGGACCGAATTCTGGCGTTCCACCGGCATCCCCAACTCCCCTTGCACCACAAGGTTACCACGCCAGTGATAAGTCTTACTCCGTAGCGGACTGTGGAACCACCGTTCTGGTAACTACTCTCACTGGAAGCGCCGCCCTCCCCTTTGTCATCTCGACCGAAGCGCAGCGAAGTGGTTTTTCTTGCCGAGCTGGGCTTACTTCCGCTTCCAACGGGCCCCGTCTTTGGAGTCCTCAATAAGGATACCCAGCGCGGCCAATTGGTTGCGAATGCTGTCACTGCGGGCGAAATTGCGGTTCTTACGAGCCTGCTCTCGTTCTGCCAGCAGGGCGTCAATCTGCTTGTCAGTCAGCGAGTACGCAGCCACCAGTTCCGGCGCCGCCTGGTCGCTACGCCCCTCGTCCTCGGCCCATTGCAGGGCCGCCCGCGCTATTTCCGCATCGCGATCCTCGAGCACCGCAAAAACCTCATCGAATCGCCGCAGCACTTCCACAATAGCTGCGACGTTGCCGGCGTTAAGCTTGCCTTGGTCGGCAGCGACATTCCCGCTGCGCACCAATTCAAAAATAGCCGCGCGGGCTTCCGAGGTATTCAGGTCGTCCGCCAACGCAGCGCAAAAGTCCTGCTGGGCCTTCGCGGTCAGCGCTTCCAGCTCCACATTCAATCCCTCTGGCCACGAACCCCCGCGTATCCTTTGGGCAAAGGTGCGTACCCGTTCTACCGCACTGGCCGACTCCGTCAGTCCTTCCAGGGTAAAGTTCATGGGGTGCCGGTACGGAACCGATATCAGCAGAAAGCGGATCGCCGACGGTTTGTAGCCTTTGAGCAACAAGTCCCTCAGGGTAAAGAAGTTACCCTCGGACTTCGACATTTTGCGCCCGTCCACCAAGAGAAATTTCACGTGCATCCAGTGATAGGCGAAGGTCTTGCCGGTCGCCGATTCAGATTGGGCAATCTCGTTCTCGTGGTGGGGAAACATCAGGTCCTCGCCCCCGGCGTGCAGGTCCAAACTGTCGCCCAGGAACCTGAGGGCCATGGCGGAGCACTCAATATGCCAGCCCGGCCGCCCGGAACCTAGCGGTGTCTCCCAGCGGGTCTCTCCCGGCTTGGCGGCTTTCCACAGGGCGAAGTCGCGGGCTGAATCCTTATCGTATTCGTCCAGATCCACCCGAGCGCCGTCGCTGATCGAGGAGAAATCCTTCTTCGACAGCTTGCCGTATTCCGGAAAACCGGCGATGCGGAAATACCACGAGCCGTCCGGGGCCTGGTAGGCGAGATCCTTGGCCGCCAATCGTTGAATCAGAGCGACCATCTGCTCGATGTTCTCCGTGGCCCTGGCTATGATCTCCGGGCGCTGGCACCCGAGCGCGTCCAGATCCTGGAAAAACGCCAGCTCATATTTCCTGGTGTACTCATTGATGAGCATATGCGCGGCCGTGGCGTTGCGGATGATTTTGTCGTCGACATCCGTGATGTTCATGACCTGCTCGATCTTGCGGCCTTCTAGCTTCCAGAAGCGGCGTAACACATCCAGCTGCAGGAAGGTACGAAAATTGCCGATGTGGCCATAGTCGTAGACCGTCGGCCCGCAAACGTACACGCGCAGCGTCTCACCATCAGAAGGTTCGAGATCTTCGACAGTATTGGAGAGTGTGTTGAAGAGACGGATGGTCATCCGGGCAGGGAATACCTGAACCTCATGGTAGCTTTTAGAGCGGCCATCGTCCACCACAGGACTTCGTTTGGAACCCAGGTTGGCACACCGCTAGGGAAGCAGCCGTTTCACCTCGGGAATGGACTTGCCTTTCCAATGGCGGGTGAAGTTTTCGAGCGAACAGAGACTCACGCTGCGCATTTGGTCCACATAGAGCGCTCCAGAAAGATGATCGATTTCGTGCTGAAGGATCCGGGCGTGCCAGCCCGAAGCGCGAATCACTTTTGGCCGCCCCTGGGCATCGAGACACTCGACCTTCACTTTGTGCGCGCGGGGCACCAGGGCCACCAGGCCGGGCAGGCTCAGGCAACCCTCGAAAAACTCAATCTCGGGGACTGATTCGAGCGTCAGTACCGGGTTGATGATGACCTCAAAAGCCACCGGTTTGCGCTCCCGTTCAGCCAGCATCTCCCGGGTGAGATCTTTCATATACTCTTCGCGGTCTTCGATCACGGCCAGCTGGAGGGACAATCCGACCTGGGGCGCCGCCAAGCCAACTCCCGGTGCATCGTGCATGGTCTCGCGCATGGCGGCGATCAGTTCCTGGGTGGCGGGGAGCAGGATTTCCTCTGGGCGCAGCGGTCTGGCGCGCTGGCGCAGGACCGGATCCCCGACCGCTCTGATCTTGAGAATCATTTCGTGCCCAGCCCCAACGAGGCGTCGGCGGTCAGGTCCAGGGCTGCGAAACCTCCCGCCAGGTATTTCTGCCACCCGGCGGCCGCAATCATGGCCGCGTTGTCAGTGGAGAGAGCGACCGTGGGAAAGGCAATCGGTAGGCCCCGCCGATCCGCTTCCTGGGTGAACCGCGCCCGCAGTTCACGGTTGGCGGCGACTCCCCCGGAAACCAGGACGCTTTCCGCTCCCAGTGCCTCGGCTGCCTGGAAGGTCTTTCGTTTGAGATCCTCGACCACCGCCCGCTGGAAGGATGCGATCAATCCCAGCGTCCGGGCATCGCATAGCGGTAGGGCATCGGTGGGTTGGGCCAGTGGAATGGCAGCCAGCGCTTCCCGTCGCCGCTCGATCGAGGGGTAAAGGTCGTGAATCTGGACAAAACGCAGCGCCGCAGTCTTGATGCCGCTGAAGGAGAAAGCAAACCGAGCCACTGGAGCATCCGGTCGATGCACCTTCTGTTTGACTTGGGTAAGGCTAAAGGCCACCGCGGTCGGGTCTCCGTGAGCGGCTAGCGCATCGATCCAGGGACCACCCGGATACCCCAGCCCAAGCAGCTTAGCGACCTTGTCGAAGGCTTCCCCGGCTGCGTCGTCGAGCGTGGCCCCAACGTTGCGGTAGCTCCCTTGCTCGATAAGATAGAGGTGGGTATGACCGCCTGAAACGACCAGGGCCAGAGAGCGGGCTTTGCCCAGCTCACTGTGGGCCATCAGGACGGCGTGAATGTGCCCTTCCAGGTGGTTGACGGCCAGGAGCGGTTTGTTGAGGGCAAAGGCCAGAGACTTGGCGTAAGCCACTCCAACGAGTAATGCGCCAGCCAGGCCCGGTCCCTCGGTGACCGCAACGGCGTCGAGATCCCGGAACCGGACGCCGGCTTTGTCCATCGCCGCCCGAACCACGGGCACGATATTGCGCAGATGTTCCCGCGAGGCGAGTTCCGGAACCACTCCGCCATACGGCGCATGGATCGCGATCTGCGACGCCACGATGTTGGAAAGGATGCGATGCCCGCGCTCCACCACCGCAGCTGCGGTCTCGTCACAGGAGCTCTCAATAGCAAGAATCAGGCCGTTCGTTTGGCTCACTTTTCTATAGTAGTAGGTATGGGACCCAAGGCAGCGCGGGATGCGGCAGCGGAGATCGTGGCCCGGCTGCGCGCCGCCGGCCACCAGGCTTACTTCGTGGGTGGCTGCGTCCGCGATTTGTTGATGGGCCGGGAAGCGAAGGATTTCGACGTCGCCACCAGCGCTCTGCCGGATCAGGTGCTGGCGCTGTTTGAGAAGACATTTTCCGTAGGGGCGCACTTCGGCGTGGTTCTGGTCTCGAGCGGCGAGATTGTCACTGAGGTGGCTACGTTTCGCAGTGACGGGGCCTACTCCGACGGCAGACATCCGGATGCGGTGCGATTCTCAACCAGCCCGGAAGAGGATGTGAAGCGCCGGGACTTCACCATCAACGGCATGATGCTGGACCCGGTCAACGGCTCTGTTCTGGATCTCGTCGGTGGCAGAAGAGATCTGGAACTGGGCTTGATACGCGCCATCGGTGACCCCGGGCAACGCTTCACCGAAGACAAGCTGCGCATGTTGCGAGGTGTCCGTTTTGCTTCCCGCTTCGCATTTGATCTGGAGCCGGCAACGGAGAGAGCCACTGAGCAGCTGGCGCCCTTCGTGAACCAGGTAAGTCGCGAGCGAGTGCGGGACGAGCTGACTCTGATGCTCACCGAGGGCCGAGCACGTCGCGCGTTCGAATTGCTGGATTCGACCGGGCTTTTGGCCCAGGTGCTTCCTGAGGTGGTCAGAATGAAGGGGGTAGAGCAGCCCCCTCAATACCATCCGGAAGGGGACGTTTGGGTGCACACCCTGATGTTGCTCGCTGGGCTGCCTGCGGGCTGCTCGGCGCCTCTGGGCTGGGCCGCTTTGCTGCACGATGTGGGCAAACCAGCTACTTTTCGTATAGCGCCCGACCGTATTCGCTTCGACGGACACGTGGAGGCGGGGGTGCTTATTGCGGAGGAGATTTGCCGCCGCTTGCGCTTTCCCAATCACGAGGCGGAGCAGATCCTCTCACTGATAGCCAACCATATGCGCTTCGCCGATGTACAAAAGATGAAGGAGTCGACACTCAAGCGATTTTTCCGCCTGAAGGAATTTGATCAGCACCTGGCTTTGCACCGGCTTGACTGCCTGGCGAGTCATGGATCGCTCGCGCTATACGACTTCGCGCGAGAGCAGTTTGAGGCCTTACCGGTAGAGCAGGTTCGTCCGTCCCTATTGCTGAACGGAAAAGACCTGATTGAAGCCGGCTACAGGCCCGGGCCCCAGTTCAGTGCGATGCTGACGATGGCAGAAGATGCGCAGCTGGAAGGAGCTGTCCATAGCAGGGATGAGGCGCTAGCGCTGGTTGAGAAACATTGGCCGAAAATTTAGTGCAGGATGTACGGTGGCAGGGGCTTTAGAGCGTGTGTGAGAACTGGGTTCTGGAAGGGCACGGCTTCAGTCGTGCCGTAATTCATTAGGAGTTCCCGGGCGTTAGCCCCTGAGGGCATCTTTTTATCAGCGCACAAGAGAATTTAGAGGATAGAAAAAACGTACCTCAGCGGCTAAAGCCGGGTAGGGCCATGTTTTTTACGGCACGGCTGAACCCGTGCCCTTCCAGGACCAGTTCTCACACACGCTCTAAAGCCCTGGTGTATGTGGGTTTTAGAGTCTGCAAGAGACCTGGGCTTTGTATCAGGGCACGACTTTAGTCGGGCCGCAAAAGAAGCGAAAGAAAATGGGCTTTAGCCCTTGCCACCGCGCACCCCGCACTAAATTTTCGTCCAAGGCTGCCAGGGGCGAGCTAAGCCCGCCCCTGTACCCAACTTTACTTCTGCGCGTGTTCGAAGCGCTTGTTGACCTCGTCCCAGTTCACCGTGTTCCACCAGGCCGCGAGATAATCCGGACGCTTGTTTTGGTATTTGAGGTAGTAGGCGTGTTCCCAGACATCATTGCCCAAAATGGGGTACAGCCCCTGGCTGATGGGATTGTCCTGATTCGGCGAAGTGACAACCTTAAGCTTTCCGCCTTCATAAACCAGCCAACCCCATCCTGAGCCGAATTGCTTAGCGGTCGTTTCATTAAACAGCTTCTTAAAATCCGCAAAGCTGCCAAAGTCTTTCTTGATCTGCTCACCGATCTTGCCCGTGGGCTCACCGCCCCCACCGGACTTCATAATGGCCCAGAACATGGAGTGGTTCACATGGCCACCGCCGTTGTTCCGCACCACACTGCGCACGTCTTCCGGAACGGTGCTTAAGTTCCGCAGCAGATCTTCCGGAGTGTGTTTGCCCAGCTCCGGATGCTTTTCAACCGCGCCATTCAAATTGTTAACGTACGCGGCGTGATGCTTGTCGTGGTGCAACTTCATGGTTTCGGTATCGATGTGCGGTTCAAGCGCAGCATAGTCGTAGGGAAGTGGTGGCAGTTCGTAAGCCAAAATATCCTCCTGGAATTCGTCCCGGATCGGGGGTGTTGCGGTTAGGGAAATCAATGGCGGGCAAAAGCGTCTGGCGCAACGGCTGCGCCTCATTGCCCTGACCAATATTGCGTCTCCAATGTATGGGATGCAAATCGGACCGGCTCAGGTTCGGGAATGCGCCCAGTTACCAGTCAAGCCCCCCACCTTATGGTGATATCGATCAAGAATGCCGGGTTTACACTCAAAATTGTGGCGCCGTACCACCGCACCGATGCATTCAACCGCCTGTACCTTGGATTTTGGGATTAATTTGCATTGACCCGGACACGACTAACCCGCAGACAGCTCTTGCGTCAGGCGGGCGCTACCGGAGCGCTCGCCTGGGGCACGTCAGGTTTGGCTGTCGCCGACAGCCTACAAGATCGCCCCGCCGAAGCCTCCACCGCCGGCGTGGCAGCCCCCAAAACGGAAAGCCAGGCAGCCGAAAAGTACGCCCATCCTCCCGGCGTCTTCATCAATCGCCCGCTCACCCAGGTTTCCAAGATGGCCGATGCCCTCCTGGACGACATGTTGGGCCGCAATAGCGACTTCTTCTTCAACGAAGCCAGCCCCAGGAGCGGCCTGGTGCGCGACCGGGCGCCGGTTGTGGGGCGATCCCTGAGCCGGGTGGCCAGCATTGCCGCCACAGGCTTTGGATTGAGCGGCTTGTGCATCGCCGCAAAATACAGCTACCTCCGTCCCCTGGATTGCGAGCAAAGGGTAGAGAAAACCCTGGCCTTTCTGTTGGAAGAGTGTCCCCACGAGCATGGCTTCCTCTACCACTTTATCGATATGGATAGCGGGCAGCGGCTCTTTGGCAGTGAGTTGTCGTCCATCGATACCGCACTCTTGCTTTGCGGAGTTCTTCACTGCCGCCAGTTTTTTAACGGCAACACCCGGATCGAAGCCCTGGCAACCACTTTCTACCGCCGCATTGACTGGCAATGGATGATGAACGGCGGCGACACCCTTTCCATGGGCTGGCTGCCTGACCAGGGCTTCCTCAAGAACCGCTGGGATATCTACTCCGAGCTGACCACCATGTACCTGCTGGCGATCGGCTCGCCAACCCACCCGGTTCCAGCCGAAGCATGGGAATCGGTGCAAAGGCCGGTCGTCTCCTACGGCGGAATCGACTACATCAGCGGCGCCGCACCCCTTTTTATCCATCAGTACCCGCAAGCCTGGGTCGACTACCGGAATCAGCGGGACCGCCACGCCAACTACTTCACCAATTCCATTGCCGCCACCCGGGCGCACCAGCTCTGGTGCCTGGTGCAGGGGCAGAAATTCCCCTGGATCGATCAGGATATGTGGGGCATCTCCGCCTCCGATTCCCGGCAGGGTTATCGCGTGTGGGGCGGCCCGCCATCCATCGGGCCCCTCGATGGAACCCTGGTGCCCTGCGCCGCCGCCGGCTCCCTCGCCTTTCTGCCCGCCGAATGTTCTCACGTCTTATTAACGATGAGGGACAGATTTGGCGATAAGCTTTACGGACGCTATGGATTCGCCGATGCCTTCCAGCCAAAAGCCGGGTGGTACGGAGAAGACGTGATCGGAATCGATGTGGGAATCGGCATGCTCATGGCAGAGAACCTGCGCAGCGGCTTTGTGTGGGATTGCTTCATGAAAAATCGAGAGATCACCCACGCCATGCGAGAAGTCGCTTTCCATCCTGATCCCGACGCCAATACCCAGGTCCTCTGATTAAGCCCTCTGATTCGTCGTAGTTGCTGGATATTTCAAATCCTTTGTAACTTCGCGCGCATCCATCCGTCAGGTAATTTCAACCATCTTGGGGGAAACGCAAGACGATGACGGATCAGGCTTCCAGCTATCGCTGGATTGAGGGGCAGGGTGCTGCCTTCGGAGCACCCGGAGCAGAGCCGCGCTGGACCTCGGCGAGAAAAGACGCGGTGGGCATGGCTTATTCAGCTGCAAGCCGCATCTGGTACACCGTCTCTCATGGCATCCTGAACGAAATCTACTACCCCACCATTGACCGCCCGCAGACCCGGGATATGGAGTTCCTGCTGACCGATGGACTCACTTTCCTCCACGAAGAGAAGCGTGACCTGGAGCGGATCTTCGAATACATCGATGCCGATGCAGCAGCGGTTCGGCTCACCAACTCTGATCCCGAGGGCCGCTACAGAATTATCAAAGAGATCATCGCCGATCCGCACCATGCCGTGGTGCTGATGCGGGTGCGGGTGGAAGGCGACGAGCTGTTATTGTCGCGGATGAAGGCCTATGCCATGTTGGCGCCCCATCTGGATGTGGGCGGAGCAGGCAATTCGGGCTTGGTGATGGATCTAGCCGGCAGACGCGTTCTGCTGGCTTCGAAGAACGGCATTTCCCTGGTCATGGCGGCCAATTGCGGGTTCAGCCGCGCCAGCTGTGGCTACGTAGGTAGCAGTGACGGCTGGCAAGACCTGATGAATAACTTCTCCATGGATTGGGAATTTGGGTCGGCGCCCAACGGCAATATCGCCCTGACCGGCGAGATTGACATCAGCGTACATCGCGAATTTGTGGTTGCGATTTCGCTGGGCGAAGGGCACCATGCCGCCTTGACCGCCGCTCTGGGAGCCGTGACCACACCTTTCGAGGACAGTCTCAAACGTTTTATTCAGCAATGGCACCGGGCGGCTTCTCCTGACGGGTTGAAAGGCGCAGCCCAGGACGCCGGACGACTGCTGCAAATCAGCCAAAACGTGATTTTGTCTCATGAAGACAAGTATTTTTCCGGCGCCTTCATCGCCTCGGCTTCCATCCCGTGGGGCCAGCATAAAGGCGACGATGATGTGGGTGGCTACCACCTGGTCTGGACCCGGGACATGGTGCAGAGTGCCACCGCGCTGCTGGCATGCGGCCGGGTGGATACTGCCAGACGGGCGCTGGTGTACCTCGCCTGCACGCAGAAGCCGGATGGCAGCTTCGCGCAAAATTTCTGGATCAACGGAACTCCCTACTGGGGCGGCATTCAACTCGACGAAGTCGCCTTTCCCATCATCCTGGCTTGGCGGTTGTGGAAGCTGAATGGATTGGGCGACCTTCACGTCTTCCCGTTTGTCGAACGAGCCGCCGGATTTCTGGTGCGCCGTTCCCCCGTGACCCAACAGGAGCGCTGGGAGGAAGCACCCGGCTACTCACCATCGACCCTATGCGCGGTAATCTGCGGGTTGATCTGCGCCGCCGAAATTGCGCGCGCCAATGGGGCGGCCGAGCTGGCCCTGTTCCTGGAAGAGCATGCGGACTGGATTGAAGCCCATCTCGAGGACTGGACGGTGACCGACCGCGGGAGTCTGTTACCCGGCGTCCCGCGGCATTACATGCGCATTCGACCGCCGCAGTGCGGAGATCCGTATGCGCTGGAGGGCTGCGACCGGGAGACAGTCCGTATTAACAACCGTGGACCTGGCGAACAAATCTACTTCGAAGCGTGCAATGTGGTGGATGCCGGCTTCCTCGAGCTGGTGCGCTACGGAGTGCGCCGTGCCGACGATCCGATCGTAGTGGATTCGCTCAAGGTGATTGACCACGCACTCAAGGTGGAAACTCCCATGGGACCGTGCTGGAGACGCTATAACCATGATGGCTATGGGCAGCGCCACGATGGGGGACCTTTCCTGGGCTGGGGACAAGGCCGTGCCTGGCCACTGCTGACCGGGGAGCGGGCACATTACGAATTGGCCGCCGGCCATGATGTGGTTCCCTTGATCAAGGCTATCGAAGGCTTCAGTTCTCAGGGTGGCATGCTGCCGGAACAGATCTGGGACGCACCCGACATCCCCGAACTTGGCTTGAGACTGGGAAAATTCACCGGAGCGGCCATGCCCCTGGTTTGGGCGCACGCGGAATACGTCAAGCTGCTTCGCTCGGTGACGGATGGAAAAATTTTCGACCGTATCTCCGCCGTAGCCGAACGCTATGGCCGGGGCAAACGGCCTCCCCCAGTTGAGATTTTCCGGCTGGAACGACAGCTAGAGAATATCGTTGCGGGAAGAAAGTTGCGGGTGCTGGCCGACGGCCCGTTTGCCCTGGTATGGACAACGGACGACTGGAAGACGGTGAACAGGAAGGACAGCCGCAACGTGGGCCCCGCTGGCTATTTTGCAGATGTGGAGACCGAGCCGGGCAAGGCCGGCCGCATCCTCTTTACCTTGCAGTGGCGCCAGGATAGTCGCTGGGAGGGCCGAAATTTTGAAGTTCGGCTGGACCCGGGCGATGAGCAAATGGCGGCTGAGCAGGAGACAACCGGCGCCCACGCGTCATCTTAAGAAAAAAACGGCTCGCGCCACGTCAACAGGAAACCGAAGTATTCTCGAAGGGAAGAGTGAGGTTGCTAATGAGCGAACTGGATCAGGTATCGATCAATGCGTTGCGGTTTCTTGCCGTGGACGCCGTAGAGAAGGCGAAGAGCGGGCACCCGGGGGCGCCGCTGGGCGACTCTCCCATGGTGTATCTCCTCTTTCATCAGTTCATGCGCCACAACCCGGCGAATTCCAAATGGACCAATCGCGACCGCTTCGTGCTGTCCAATGGACACGCGTCCGCCATGCTGTATTCCGTACTGCATCTGACAGGCTACAAAGTCAGCATTGAGGATCTGCAGCAGTTTCGCCAATGGGGCTCGATTACGCCCGGCCATCCCGAATATGGTGAGACCGACGGGGTGGAAGTGACCACCGGTCCACTGGGCCAGGGATTTGCTATGGGCGTAGGCATGGCGATTGCCGAGAAACATCTCTCGGCAATCTACAACCGCCCGGGTTACAACATCGTCGACCACTACACCTATGTGATGTGCGGAGATGGCGACTTGATGGAAGGCGTGTCGCACGAGGCCGCATCGCTCGCCGGCACGCTTCGCCTGGGCAAGATGATCTACTTCTACGACGACAACCTGGTCTCCCTCGACGGACCGACCGACCTTTCTTACACCGAGGATGTAAGCGAACGTTTCGAGGCCTATCACTGGCATGTTCAGTTCGTGGATGACGGCAACGATCTGGATAAGATTTCCCAAGCCATCAAAATCGCCCAGTCGATCACCGATAAGCCATCCCTTATCCGGGTGCGGACCGTCATTGGATATGGCAGCCCCAAGGCAGGCACGAACAAGGCGCACGGCGAGGCGCTCGGCCCCGAGGCGACCAAGGCAACCAAGAAGAAGTTGGATTGGCCGGAAGACAAGACGTTCTGGGTGCCGGAGGACGCCAAGGCGAATTGGCTGCAAGCAGTCGATAAGGGCAAGAAGTATGAGCAGGAGTGGAACGATCTTTTCGCTGCTTACCAGAAGGAGTATGCGGATCTGGCCGCCGAGTTCGACCGCACGCAGTCCGGCAAGCTGGCCAGTGGCTGGGAAAAGAGCCTTCCCGTGTTTGCAGCGGATGCCAAGCCGATCGCGACCCGCAGCGCGGGTGGCGACATCATGGATGCCATCGCGAAAGCCGTGCCTGAACTGATCGGAGGCGCAGCCGATCTGACCACTTCGACCAAGACCATTCTGAAAGACGGCGGGAATTTCCATCTCGATCCCAAGGGTCGCAATATTTTCTTCGGGGTGCGTGAGTTCGGCATGTGTGCGGCGGTGAATGGAATGGCTGTTCACGGCGGGCTCATCCCATACGGGTCAACCTTCTTCACCTTCAGCGATTACGCCAAGCCGGCGATTCGTCTGGCGGCCCTGATGCACGCCCACTCGCTGTTTATCTTTACTCACGATTCGATCGCTCTGGGGGAAGATGGACCCACGCACCAGCCCATCGAACAGCTCACCATGTTGCGAGCCGTACCGCATCTGACGGATTTCCGTCCTGCAGATGCCAATGAAACCGTTGCCGCTTGGCGGCTGGCCCTGGAGCGCAGGCAGCCGGCATTCATGGCGCTTTCCCGCCAGAACCTGCCGATCCTGGACCCGGATAAATACAAAGTCGCTGAGGGTGTGCGCAAAGGTGCTTACATTCTTCAGGACGGCGGCGCGTCGCCCGATGTGCTCATGGTTGCTGCGGGAGCCGAAGTTTGGCCGGTTCTTGAGGCAGCAGCCAATCTGAAGAAGGAAGGTATTTCCGCCCGCGTAGTGTCCATGCCCAGCTTCCGCATCTTCGAAGAACAGTCCGATGCCTACCAGCAGCAAATCTTTCCCGATCATCTGCCCAAGCTGGCGGTCGAAGCCGGCGCGCCCATGAGCTGGTACAAATATGTCGGGCGCCACGGCGACGTGATCGGCCTGGAACGCTTCGGCGCTTCCGCCCTGGGCCCCAAGGTGCTCGAAGAACTCGGCTTCGGTGCGGACAACATCACCAAGCGGGCCAAACAATTGCTGGAGCGGGTAAGGCCGGCAGTAACCGCAGGCAAGGCCTAAGCACTTTCCCCAGCAGCAATCACCGGGTGGCCCAGGTCTCGATTTTAAGACCTGGGATTCCACCGACTGCGAGGCAAACATGGCGGAGATCAGCACGGTTCTTTGGGATGTTGGCGGCGTTCTGCTGACCAATGGCTGGGATCGCACCGAGCGCGCCGCCGTACTCGAACAATTTGCCCTGGAGAGTGTTGCCTTTGAGCAGCGCCATGAGATCGCCAATGATGCGTGGGAAAAAGGCCTAATGACTGCAGAGCAATATCTTTTGCAGACTGTTTTCTACGAGCCGCGTCCCTTCACCCCCGGGGCCTTTCTTGAGGCCATGATGGAGCGGTCTCGCTTGTTGCCTCACGGCGCCATGCGAATCCTTCAGGAGCTTGCGGCATCAGAGGAAGTGGAGCTGGCCATACTCAACAACGAGGCCAGGGAACTGAATGATTACCGCATCGAGCGCTTCGAGTTGGGCAGGTACTGCGATGTTTTTTTTAGTTCCTGCTACCTGGGGCTGCGCAAGCCAGACCGCAAAATTTTTGAGCTGGCGCTGGATGTGCTGCAACGAGATCCCGAAGAAGTGGCTTTCATCGACGACCGGGCGGGAAACTGCGCCGCGGCGGAAGCTTTGGGAATTCATGCCATCCAGTATCAGGACGAAAGCCAGTGCTCGCAGGCGCTGGAGCGTTTGGGCCTGGGTAGCGGCGTAAGGACATAACCAACAGAGTGTGAGCGAAGGAGCAAGTGCCATGGCAACGATGGAAGTGAAATTCACTCCCGAAGACCTGAAAGCGGCGCAGAGTGCCGAACGTATTCCTGAGCCGACCGCTGTGGTTATTTTCGGCGCCTCGGGTGACTTGACCAAACGCAAGCTGCTGCCCGCCCTGTTTCATCTGGAGCAATCCGGCCTGTTGCCGCAGCAGTTCGCGGTGGTGGGGGTGGCCCGGCGGCCGCTGCAGGATGAATTTGCCAAAGACATGCGCGAAGGCATTCTGCAGTTCGGCGGAGTGAAGGAAGGGGACGCGAAGCTGGACGGGTTCATGAAAAAAATCAGCTATCACGCCATGAACTTCGACGATCCGGAAGGTTATGGACAATTAAAGGCCTTACTCGAGGGCATCGATGAGAAAACGGGCACCCGGGGGAACAGGCTCTTCTACCTGGCGACGGCGCCGGAATATTTTGCCGACATCATTGAGCAGCTGGGCGGGCATGGAATGGCCAAGCCCCCCAAAGGCCTGGTGCACGTCATCATCGAGAAGCCATTCGGTCACGACCTTGAATCCGCGCGGCAATTGAACGATGAAGTGAACCAGGTGTTTGCTGAGGACCAGATCTTCCGCATCGATCACTACCTGGGCAAGGAGACGGTGCAGAACATCCTGGTCTTTCGCTTTGCCAATGGGATTTTCGAGCCAGTCTGGAATCGTAACTATGTCGATCACGTACAAATCACCGCCGCTGAGGACATCGGCATCGAAGGCCGCGGACCGTTCTATGAGAAGGCCGGCGCGCTACGCGATGTAGTGCAGAACCACGTGATGGAGCTGCTTTCCTTTGTGGCCCTCGAGCCCCCGGTCTCTTTTGAAGCGGACGCGATGCGGCGGGAAAAAGTGAAGGTGTGGCGCTCGGTCCAGCCTATTCATGTGATGGATGTGGTGCGAGGCCAGTATGGTCCGGGTGCAACCGATGGCAAACCGGTCAAGGGCTACAGGCAGGAGGACCGCGTCGACCCAAACTCCTCCACCGAGACCTATGCAGCGCTCAAGCTTGGCATAGAAAACTGGCGTTGGGCTGGAGTGCCGTTTTATCTGCGGGCGGGCAAGCGGCTGGCCAAGAGGGCGACCGAGATCACCATCCAGTTCAAGCAACCACCGCAGTTGCTATTCAAGAATCAGTCGGGACCCTGCAAGGAGCTGCAGCCCAATTTGATCACCATGCGTATTCAGCCGGATGAAGGGATTTCCCTGCGCTTCGGGGCCAAGGTTCCGAGCCCCAACATGGAAGTCTGCCCGGTGAACATGAACTTCAGCTATGCGGATGCCTTCGGCAAATCATCGGCGAATGGCTACGAGAGGCTGTTACTGGATGCGATGCTGGGCGACGCCACCCTGTTCGCGCACCGTGATGGTGTGGAGGCCACCTGGGCGCTTCTGACTCCCATCCTCGAATATTGGGCCAATACAAAGACCAGGGACTTCCCCAATTATCCCGCGGGGACGTGGGGACCGAAATCAGGGGACGAGTTGCTGGGCCGCGATGGGCGAGCCTGGCACCAGCTTTAGCAAGCAAAAGAGAGTTTTGAAGGGTACGGACTTTAGGGTCTGCGTGAGAACTCGGTCCTGGAAGGGCGCGGCTTCAGCCGTGCCGTAAATGACACGGCTATATCCGGCTTTAGCCGCTGAGGTACGTTTTTTCCATCCTCTAAATTCTCTTATGCGGGGATAAAAAGATGCCCTCAGGGGCTAAAAGCCCGGGAGTTTTCAACGAATTGTGGCACGGCTGAAGCCGTGCCCTATCCAGGACCGAGTTCTCACGCGGGCTCTTTAGCCCCTGCCAGCCGGGGCGTTCCTCGTTAGAGGCTGCGATAATCGAGTTGCATGACTGAGAAGATTGAAGTTTCTTATTACGCGGATGCGAGCCCGGAGGCAGTCAACCGGCGCGCCGCGCAGTACTTTGTGGACGGCATCCGCTCCGCTGCCGGAGCTCGCGGCAAAGCCCGGATCGCTATTTCCGGAGGCAACACCCCCAAGCACACCTTCGAGCTGTTGGCCGACCCCAGCGAGCCATATCGCCAGCAGATCCCCTGGGAGAAGCTCGAGCTGTATTGGGTGGACGAACGCTGCGTGCCGCCGGATCATCCCGACAGTAACTACCGCATGACCCGGGAGGCCCTGCTCGACAAGGTACCGCTGAACCAGAGTCAGATCTTTCGCATTCAGGGGGAGCTTGAGCCGGAAGAATCTGCCGCCAGATACGAATTTGACCTCCGGCAAAGCTTTCGTCTCGAGGGCGCGGAGTTACCTTACTTTGATATGGTTCAACTGGGTATGGGTCCCGATGGCCACACCGCATCGCTCTTTCCCCATACCCAAGGGCTGCACGAGATCATGCGCATTGCCATTGCCAACCATGTCGCTCAAAAGGATTCATGGCGGGTCACGCTCACCTGGCCGGTGATCGATCGAGCCCGCGATGTATTCTTTTTGATTGAAGGCGCCGACAAGGTGGACGCGCTCAGGGCTGTATTTCTCGGACCCTACGATCCGGAAACTTTTCCATCGCAGTTGATCCGGCCTGCCAGCCGTCGCATCACGCTCCTGCTCGATTCCGCCGCTGCCGCCGCATTGCCCCCGCCTCATGCGGACGGCGTGGGTAGATTGGAGATTATCCGATGATCCTGGCAGGAGATGTAGGCGGCACCAAGGTTGACCTGGCCTTATGCAAATTCGAAAATGGGCAGCTGCTGACTGTCCACCAGCATCGCTTCCACGCCCGGGACTTTCCAGGGCTGGTGCAGGTGGTGGAAGTCTTCCTGGACGAATGCAGGCAGGCTCTTGGCCGGCCCCTCGACGTGCGCGCGGCTTGCTTTGGGGTGCCGGGTCCGGTGCGCAATGGCCGTTTGAAGTTGACCAACCTTCCCTGGATGCTTGACGCCGTCGAGCTGGCTGGCGATCTCAAGATCGAACACGTCTTTTTGATCAACGATCTGGAAGCGAATGGGTATGGTATTGGCGAGTTGACGCAGGATCAAATTCTTGTCCTCAGCCCGGGGGACCCGGCAGCAGAAGGCAATCGTGGCCTGATTGCCGCCGGCACCGGTCTGGGTGAGGCGATCCTGGCATGGAACGGCAAGACGTACACGCCCATGGCCTCGGAAGGCGGGCACAGCGACTTTGCCGCCCGCAATGAAGATGAGATTGGGCTGCTGCGTTACCTGCAGAAAACCCTGGGCGGCCGTGTGAGCTCGGAACGCGTGATCTCCGGCATCGGATTGGCGAATGTCTACGCCTACTGCCGCGACGTGAAAAGCTTGGTGGAACCGCAATGGCTGAAGGATCGTATGCGTACCGAGGACCCCAATGCAGTGATTGGCGAGTTGGGCGAGTCGGGCGCAAGTGAACTCTGCGCAGAAGCTCTCAGCATGTTCATCTCCGCTTATGGAGCGGAGGCCGGCAACCTGGCATTGAAGATCCTCTCCGTGGGAGGCATGTATGTGGGGGGAGGCATTGCCCCCAAGGTGATCAAAAAAATGCAGGACGGTACCTTCATGAAGGCATTTACTGACAAAGGCCGGCTCAGCGACTTGCTGGTGCAGATGCCGGTACGCCTGATTCTGGAGAGCCGCGCCGCTCTGATGGGTGCTGCGGCGTATGCTGAAGCTCGCGCGGCCGAGATCGGCGGCCTCTCTGAGCGCGCCGAGTCGGTGCAGATGGCGCCGTCGTAGCTAGCATATGCATCTTAGCCAGGGGGAACGTTCATCATGCCAAGCAGCTCGCCGCGATCGACTGGATGGTTCGCAGGCGCGGTTCTTTTATTCGTAGTCACCCTGGTAGCCGTCCCGCGTCAAGCGCTGGCGCATGCTGTGCTTTTGAGTTCCACGCCGCAGAAGAACGCCTTCGTCAATGGTCCCGACATTACCATCCATCTCAAGTACAATTCCCGCGTCGATGGAGCCCGCTCCACTCTCACCCTGCAAAAACCTGATGGAACCATAGAAAAGATAGACGCTCCCGCACAGCTTGCTCCTGATGTTTTGTCGGCGACCGGCCGTGGTTTGACCAAGGGAGCGTACGTGCTTCGCTGGCAGGTCCTTTCCGGCGATGGTCACATCACACGCGGCGAAGTTCCGTTTCAGGTGCACTAGATCTCTGTGTGGATGCTCTTTCTTGGAAATGTTTTTTTCGACCGACCAATTTGAGAAGAATGCTTGATCTGGCTGCTGCGGGATATTGATCTTCTGGGGACATTACTGCGCGCGGCAAACCTCGCCTTTGAGGCCTTGCTGCTGGGCGGCATTGCCTATTTACTGATAGTTGCGCGTCCCGTGCAAGCCTCCGCCCGCATCGAGTCCTTCTGCCTCCGAGGTATCCGTTGGGCGGCCCTCTCGCTTGTATCCGCTGAGCTATTCACCGTAATCCTTTCCAGCGCATCGTTGCTTGGCGGCAGCGATCTGCCTCTGCGGGATCTGATCAGCGCCAGGTTTTTTTCCGCGGGGTTGAGCGCGGCTTTGCTGGCCACGTTGTTGTGGTTCTGTGCCCGCCGCAAAGCCACGGCCGTGATGATTCCCCTCAGTCTGTTGCTGCTGATCGCCACCGTATCGACCAGCCACGCGGCGTCTCGCATGGACCATCGCTTGCTGCTGGCGCTGGCCACGGCGCTCCATCATCTGGGAACGGCGACCTGGATCGGGGCCATGCCCTTCCTGCTGATTTCCTTAGCCCGGGCGGACACCGTGGCACAAGCTCGCAGCATGGCCAGGCGCTATTCGCAAATGGCCCTGCTCAGCGTTGCCGTCCTGGTGCTGGCGGGAATCTACCTGGCCTGGTTCTATGTAGGCGCCTGGAACGCGCTCTATGGAACCAGCTATGGGCTGCTGTTACTGGCCAAGATTTACCTGCTGCTGGTGATGCTTCTCATGGGCTCGGGCAACTGGATGATGGTGCGGCGTCTGGACACGGATCCTCAGCCCTTGCTGGCGCGACTCCGTCGTTTTGCCGAAGTAGAAGTCGGATTGGGATTCACGGTCATCCTGGCGGCCGCTTCGATGTCCGCGCAACCGCCCGCCGTTGATGTAGCCGACAGGGTGTCACTCAAGCAAATCGCGGCGCGCATGCATCCGGAAATTCCCCGCATGACGAGCCCCGCTGCGTCGCAGCTTACCCCGGCCACTTCGATCGAGACGGCGATCCGGGACACGGAGTTCCAGGCCAACGGCGCCAGCGATGCGATGGACCGAAAATGGTCGGAGTACAACCATCATTGGGCAGGCCTGATTGTCTTGCTGGCCGGACTGCTGGCCTTTGCCAGCCGCTTTCCCGGCATGCGATGGGCACGTTTCTGGCCGCTTGCCTTCGGTGGTCTTTCGGTCTTCATTTTATTGCGTGCCGACCCGGAAACCTGGCCCGTAGGTCCACGTCCCTTCTGGGCCAGTTTTTCCGCTCCTGACGTATTGGCACACCGGGCAGCCGCCTTGCTCCTTTTGTGCTTTGCCGTCTTTGAGTGTGCCGTGCAGGCGGGCAAGTTGCGCGTTCGCTGGGCGGCTCTCATCTTCCCCGCCATGTGTGCACTAGGCGCGGCGGTTCTGCTCACCCATACCCACGCTTCCAGCGATATGGCAGAAGACCTGCTTGCCTCGCTGAGCCATACGCCCATCGCGTTGCTGGGCGCGACGGCCGGCTGGACCCGCTGGCTGGAGTTGCGCTTGTCCCCGGGCCGGTCGTCCAAAATCGCGGGCTTGGCTTGGCCGCTGCTCCTGGCCGCGGCAGGCCTCATCCTTCTCAACTATCGCGAGACGTGATGGGGCGAGCACCTCAGTGAGCTCAGCAGCTCAGCTGCTTTTACCCGCCTACGTTAACTTGCCCGACGGCTCAGATGCTTGGATCGGCTGTCCGGGCTGTCAGACGCTTAGGGAAAGACGAAGGACTTTGTTACTACAGCTGTTACTGAAACCAAAGAGGGGGTTCGCGTAATTAGCTCCAGCGAAAACGCGCTGCGGCCTGCCGTTAGGGCTATACCAACCGCCTTTGGGCTCTATCCCCGCTACCAATCGACGGGTGCCCCATCCTTCGCGTTCTTTGCGAAGGGTGGGATACTCAAATCTCACCCTTCCACCCACAACAGCAGACATAACGGAAAAGTGGAGCGGCGCCCGGAAGTCAATACGCTTAGATCTGCCGGGAGCCGTTCCAAAACTCCTCGTGCAAACGAGCACGATCGGCGCCATGCAGGTCCAGCATCCTTTGCGCTGCTTGCTCATTGGAGAGGCTCTCGACATTGATTTCAATCGTCTGCACCTGGTGCCACGGATATACGAATTTCTCCCAAATCAGAAATCCTGACGACGCCCATCCCTCAAGCAGTGCCGTGAGTTCCTTTTTTACGTCCGTCTCGTGTCGCACGGGTAGCAGTTCTACTGTTTCACCGGACACCAGATGCGCTTTCAGATGCGCCATGAGCATTCGCTATAGTCCTCTCTGCCGTGAGATGCGGTCGAAAACTCCTGCAGCGTTACAAATGCATGTACATAACTGCCAGGTATTGCACAAAGGTTGTATGATTTGGCTTCATCTGTCACTTGAGCGGATACATTGCTTCTGCTTCAATCGTTGAGTGAAGCCCGAGTCCCAATCCACCGTCTCCTCCTCGCAGCATTCGAGCCCTGGCAAAATCGTCGAATTCGCTGATCTTCGCTTGTCCACGCCAATGACAGGTCAGCCCCTGGTGCTGCTCGAGTACGAAGACTGTCAAGGCACCCGATCGATCCACCAGGTGGCGTTGACCTGCACCGGCCGAGGACGGGGTGGCCTAGTCTATTTCGGCGGATATGACAAGGGCAAATTCAGCATTTTTCGCGCAGATTGCATTCACCGGGTTGTAACTCTATAAGTAAGCAAAACCCTTAGACCGTAGTGACCCGAGTATTCCTCCGCAAATCGGAAGGGTAAACTTTCGTGCTCCCGCATGAAACTTTCGTTTCGCCGCAAACTACTGATTCAAAATAACAAATAGGAAACTGTTGCGCGCCCGGTTGGCCGCTTTTCCGGGCGGAACGGCCGCGGAATTGCATTTCTCTCCCCCTGCAACCAAAGCTGTAGCATTCTGCGACAGCAAAGTGTAGCCTCACTTTACTCCCTCGGTAAGCTGCAACTTGCGTGTTATGTGGGCTGACGATTCACCCTTATGCAGCTCATCCGTAAAACGGGCATCTTAATCGCCGCCCGCAGACCAGGGAAGACTGAACAAAGTTGTTTAGGAGTGCTGTCACCATGTCCGTTACCCTCGCGAAGCATTTTGTCTCGAAGTGGAAATTGTTCTGCTTCCCTGTCCTGGCTCTGGCCGTTTCCGGGTCCAACTCCTGGGCACAGGCCCCGTCTATCGTTTTCGATGCACAGCAGACGGTTGGCTATCAATACTCCGGTCCCCAAGGCATCGCAGTTTCCAGTAACGGAACGGTCTTTATTGCAGACACCGGCAACAACCGGATCATCGCCCTTGACACCTTCTTACCGCAGCCTGGTGTCAACAATATAGTCTCCACCGCACCCTACGCGCTGAATGCTCCAGAGACCATCGCCCTGGATGCGCATGGGAATCTCTTCGTGGGGGATGCTCCCGCCACCGGGGGCAGGATTATCGAGTTGTATGGCGATGGCAACGGGAATCTGACGGGCACTGCCAACCCGACGCCCATCGCTTCCGGGGCACCGCTGGTCAACCCGATTGCGCTCACGTTTGACAGCGCCGGTACGCTGTTCATCGGTGATCTGTCGGCCAATGGATCCATCTATTCCCTGGCAGCTGGTACCACTGCACTCACGCCTCTCACGTTCACCGGCCTGCCGGCCCAGTTCACGCCCGCAGCTTTGCTCAGAGACGCATCGAACAATCTTTACATTTCCGATAATGGCGGTTTCAGTCAAACAGACCTCGGTGGTATCTACAAAGCACCCGACACTGGCGGAACTGCGACCCCGATCCCAACGCAACAATTTTCTGTCAATCAACCTTCAGGCATGGCGTTTGACGCGGCGGGCAATCTGTACGTAGCGACACTTCTCGGAACCGGGTCGGGCCCCAACCCGGGGCAGCAGTTTTTGGTCATCCCGGCGGCCTCCCCCGGTACCCCTTACATCCTGCCCAATAGCGGGATCAGCAGCGGCGCCAGCCTGGCGTTTGATGCGCAGGGAAATCTGGACGTACTTGACTCCGTCGATGGGGCCGTTATCCAGTTATCGTCACCCAATCCGGTCAACCTGGGCGATGTGTTTCTCGGCCAAACTGGGTCCCCAGTGCTCTTTAACTTCGAATTCAACGCGCGCGTAAACCTGAGGGGATTCCGTGTCCTTTCTCAAGGGGACGTGAGCACCGAGATTAGCCAAGCCAACGGCGGAAACTGCACTCTCGGCAATCACACTACGGGTAACGACGGCCAAGCCATCTCCGCCTATTACCCCTACAGCTGCAAAGAGTACTACGAAGGCACGCCCACCTATCCGGGAGTTCGTACCGGGGCCATCCAGGTGAGGGGCGCAGGAAACACCATCGTTGCTTCCGCGCCGGTATGGCAGACGGGCTTTGCCGGGGTAGAGGTCGTTACCCCGCTGGTTTCGACGGTCACTGCAAGCGGTCTGCAGCAGCCCCAGGCGGTCGCCATTTCGGGGCTGAACAATACCGTTTATGTCGCCGATACGCTGGCGGGCAAGGTGTTTTCCTACCCCGGCCTCGGGGCCAAGACAGCCAAGACGGTGAACACTGGGACCATCGCTCTCTCAGCGCCGAGCGCCTTAGCTCTGGATGGAGCCGGTGACTTGTATATCGCCGACTTTGACAACGCTGAAGTGGTCAAAGTACCGACGACTACTGGTGCTGCGCCTTCGGTCGTGAACACTGGGGGACTGCTACAGCACCCAATTGCTTTGGCCATAGATTTTCTCGGCAATATGTATATCGGAGATGCGGGGCCAGCCGGGGTAGATGCCGGAACCGGCAACCCCGGATTCCTGGTGAAGGTACCAGTCGGGGGAGCAGCGTTTAAAATGCCGATACCGGCGAGCGCGAACTTCTCGATTATCTTTCCCCAGGCTTTGGCGACCGATCCCTACACCGCCGACCTATTGATCGGCGATGGTGGTGATCCCTCGTCCGTAGGCCAGGTTGACAAGATCTTCGCCAACGGCTCCGGCGGGGGAACAGGTCCGATCAATGGCGTCACCGATCCCACTGGACTGGCCTTTGATCAGGCAGAGGATCTGTATATCCTCGATGGAACCGCTAATACCATCACCGTCGTTGGTGGCACTAACAGCGGCACCACCCCCTGGCTGTTGAACTTCGACAACAGTTCGCTGTCGGCGGCCAGTGCCTTGGGCATTTCGGCCGGCGGACAGAGCTTTGTGATCGCAAACATTGGCTCAGGAAGCAGCAACAATCTGGTTTATCTGAACGGCAATGCTTCCAAGCTTGCATTTGGGGACGTCAATGTCGGAACGCCGAGCACTCCGCAAACGGCAGCGGTGTACAACATTGGCAATCTGGACCTGACGCTCAAAACTCCGTATTACGTCACCAACGGCACCAATGCTGCGTTCAGTGTGTTGAATAGTTCGACCTGCAGCAATGGCCTGATGCTGGCTCCCTCCATTCCGTGCACCATGAATATCCAATTCACGCCACAGTCGCTAGGCTTTACCAGCCAGCAAATTATCGTTGAGAGCGACGGCTACAACGGAACCACCAACAACCCGGTCTTGACCGTGCAGGGAACCGGCGGCGGCGCTGTGGTTGGGCATAAAAAGAAGAAGTAAGCTTCACTATAGAAAGCCGCCGGAGCGCAGAATTTTGCGTTCCGGCGGCTTCTTTTTTCTAGGAAAATTGCCAGAAAGAGTTTCCAAGAGAGATCTCTGTGTGGAAGCTCTTTCTTGGAAATGTTTTTCTGGCTAACGGCGCCAGCTCAGCTTGGGAAAATATGTCAGCTGGAACGATCCGGTGAAATCACTCCGTGATCCTGAAGCCAGGGCCGGGACTTTCCAGAACTCCGCTTGGCCAAAAGCATTCAGCTCCAGATCGTCCTTAAGGCGAAGCACAGCCCTGATGTTTATGTCGTTCTGGGTTGTGCCGCCGGGGATGAAAGTCTTCGATACCTTGGCATTGCGGTAGCCCAATTGAATGTATTCTTTCGGGCTGAGCCAGTCGGTGAGCCAGACTTGGCCCCCTTTGCCTTCCCGCCCCATCCAACTGCCGAACAGGTTCCCCTTGTTGGTATAGCCGTCTTTATATTCGTACTCGTAATAGAGAAATTGACCGCTCTGAGAGTTCGAGACCGGGTCGGTTACGACCGCCTCGCCGCGCAGATCAACGTGAGGAAGTTTGGGCAGGTGCGACAGGTAGAGCCCGGGGTTCACCGCCGCCCGCCGCGGCGCAGCCAATGGGCTGACGTCATCGTGCACGATGGAGTCGTTGTATAGGGTCAGCCAATTCTCAACAAAAGGTAGCCGCCAGCTAAAGTCAAAGCTCGAACTGCGGAAGCCAGGGTCATTTCTGCTCTGTTTCTCTGCCACGCTCACGTTGCTGAAGCTGGTAAAGCTGTGCCAGAACGACCCAAAAGTAAGAGGCACATGACCTTCTCCAGCAAAGATCACCACCCGTGAAAATCCGATTTCCACATTCCTGGTCGGTTTAAAGCTGAATTTCTGAGCATGCACCCACGGAGCCTTGGGATAGCGATTGCCTTTGAGCGAGCCGAATAGAAACTCGTAGCGAAACGGCCCCAGCACATCGGACAGCAACGGAATGCGCAACGGTACTACGCGATTGATGCGCAGGGCGTAGATAGGTTCGGCGTTGTTGCTGATGGCCATACTTCCGCTTTGCGTTGGGCCCCACCAGTCATCCGCTTTCCCTACAGAGATCTCATGGTTGGCCACGGAAGTCGCGAAGTTGGCATTGATCAACCGAAAGACGTTGGTCTGCGGTACAGGTTCCGGCGGTAGCAGGGGCGTGCTATCGACGGCGGAAAACAGCTCCTGCACGGATTCGGGATAAGCGCCACGACCGGGTGCGTGCTGGTACTCCCCGCGTACATCGAGAGAGAAATGGTAACCCTCGGCCCAGGCGGTAAAACCATCCAGAGCACTGAAACCTTCCTGATAGGGCCGCCCGTAGTCATTGATCAGCGTCTGGCCAAAGTGAAAGGAGTCATTGATGGGCCGGCCCTGGATATACATATTCCGGGTGTACGCATCGTAGAGTTTGGCCTGCGGGTTGGTCTGCCCGGCCTCGGCTCCGAATTCCACCGCCAGAGTTTGAAAAATGCGCCAGGCCTCCTGGTCCTTGGGCGCATCCTGCAGCTTGGGGTAAGTCTCCTCAAGAATCCGCAGGCAACTGGTGCGCGTCCAGGGGCGCATGCCGAGGTAGGCGGAGTCTGCGTAGCCCAGCGAGAACAGCCGTTCGAACGCCGGATAGACCCAGCTATCCAACGGTACATAGACCAGACCGTAGTTGCTGCTTTGGTCCTCAGAGCCGGAGAAGAGTTGGTCGAGGCCTGCGGGCAATGCCGGCGGAGTGGCGGTTTGCTGGCTTAGCAAGGGCAGCCAGGGCACAGCAGTCAGGGTAAAGAACAGAAAAAATCGAACCATCAAGCCCGGCATCAATTAAGAGCATAGCGCAGGAGAAAGGAACAACCTATTTTGGGTGCCTCCTAACTCACGCGATTGCCAGATGCCAGGCCTATGTCTCCCGGATGGCCGACCACTCGGCGTGCCCATATTCACCCAGAGCCACCATTCCGCTCATGGAATTGCCGGTCGCGATGCCGCTGAACGAGTATTCAATCTCGTTCCCTCCAACCGGCATGGTGCTGCGAAACTTCACTTGCTGTGCATGAACTTTCCCGGTTAAATTCCCGTTGTAAATCTCGCCTTGGTGCACGCCTGTGATGGCTCCTTGCTGCTGCTCCAGCAGAAAGCGTTGCCGGCCCTCGCCGCACAGGTATTTCATTTGCACATCCCAGATTCCGGCGACGTTCGCAGGTGGACCTTGCGGGATTTCGGGTGCGGAGAAACCGGGCGGATGAGAGAGCGTGGCGAAGATTGCATCCGCCACAATCCTGTCATCGCCCGGCATCATCATGTAAGGCATGATGGTGAGCGAACTTTCCATTTGATCCGGGCGGCTTCCGCTCCATTCATCAAACTGGATGCGCGGAGTGCCGGCATCGAGTGTCTTTGCCAACTCCTCTCCGGTGATTTTGAGCGCATTGCCATCCCACTTGATCCGCAGCCGGGGAGAGTGATTCGACAGATCCTCAGGCATGAGGTACTCGGTGCTCACCGTCGGTAAGGGTTTCACTTTGGCCTCGATGTTGGCCAACCAGCCCTTCCACGTATTCCATTCCGCGTCGTGGTCGCGCTTGGTCCACATCTCGACGGCGGTCAGCATGCCCATGATTTCTTCCTTGCCTACCTTCATGGAGCGTCCCACATTGTGGTGCGGCGCTGCCTGGAACCAGGCTGCCTGAACCAGGTCCTTGCGTCCCAACAATAATCCCGCGCATTGCGGTCCGCGCAGGCATTTGCCCCCGCTATAACCAACCAAGGTTGCGCCTGCGGCAAGGTGGATGTTCGGGATGGTGAGGTTTTCTGCCGCCGCGTCTACGAACACCGGAATATTTTTGAGCCTGGCGGCGTCGCAGATATTTGCGATGCTCAGAGGGCCGCCGGCGGCCGCGGGAGAAGACAAGATATAGATCATCGCAGTTTGCGGACCCATGCTGGCCTGCAATTGCTCGGGCGTTTCCACCTCCACCACCTCAACGCCCAGCAGACGTGCGCCTACGTCGTAAGGATTGCGTGAATGCTTCGGGATGATCACCTGGCTCTTCAGGCCGCCCTTCGCCAGGTAAGGCATCTTCTGCGATTTTTCAGGATCGGTGCCGGCAATGCACGCCGCGGTAGCGCCCGCGATCGCGGCCGCGCAGCCCGCCGTAACAATACCCCAATCCGCGCCGGTAATCTTCGCCAGCCGTGCGCCCACCGCGGCCATGAGCTCGTCCATGTTGACGTAGTGGCGGCTAGCCTCTTCCATCGCCTGCTTCACTTCGGGTAATGAGAGCGAACCGCTGATGATGGTGTAGGTGCCCTTGGCATTCACCAGCGGGCGCACGCCGATCTGTTCGTATAGATTCGGGGCCACGGGCGCGGCGGCCGTAGTCTTTGCCGCCTGGCTCGTGCTCGGCAAGAGCGATGTGGCCGCTCCGGCCATCACCGAACGCTGAACAAACTTGCGCCTGCTCAATGTTGAGTCCTTAAAATTTTCCATACCCACCTTTCCTACCCAGTAAAATTCAAACAAGCGCGAAGCAGTCTGGACAGAGTCTCCCGTCCCCTTGGCAAGTCAACCTGACCGCTCTCGCGTGGCCCTTTTCTTGACACCATCGGGTATCGCCATTAACCTCTTTTTTACCATCGTTTGTTTTTCTTTGCCGTCGTTTGGTTTCGGGCTCCCGCCATTCATTCCTATTTCTGAGGTCAGGTGCCATGAATCGACTCGTCGACTTCGTGCGTTTTGCTGGCGTAGTTACTGCTGTGCTTCTGGCGACCCTAACCGCGAACGCCGCCATTACCGGTTCGATTTCCGGAGTGGTCACGGATCCCAGCGGCGCCGTCATACCAGGCGTGAAGGTCGTTGCCACCAGTGTGACTACGAACGTGCAGAGCACAGCCGTGACGGACGGCAAGGGCTTTTACAATTTGCCCACGCTCAATGTGGACACCTACAACCTCTCCACCAGCCAGCCTGGATTCCGCGACTACCAGCAGACGGGAATCAAGATTGACGCTAATTCCGCGCTCCGCGTCGACATCACCATGCAGCTCGGCACGGTGACCAATACAGTGAGCGTGAAAAGTGACGCTTTACAGGTGGAGACGCAGAGCACCCAGAACGGCGTAGTCATTGACGGCGCCAAGATCACCTCCGTGCCGCTGAACGGACGTTCCTACATCGACCTTTTGAAGTTGCAACCAGGCGTATCGCCATATTCCCATAGCCAGGACAGCACCACGTCGGGGATCGGCGCGACCCAGGTGTCGGGCGACCTGGACAACGGCCAACAATCCGTTAACGGCGGCCGCAGCGGGTCTAACGCATTTATGGTGAATGGGGCCAATGCAGAAGAAGGCGTTCACAACGGCGCCGCCATGATCCCCAATCTCGACTCCATCGCGCAGTTCCGCATCATCACCAACAACTTCGATGCGGAGTATGGAAACTATAGCGGCGGCCAGGTCAATGTCGTCACCAAGTCGGGAACCAATCAGTATCACGGGACGGTTTTCGACTTCCTGCGCAATACGGATCTTGACGCGAAAAATTACTACTCGACTACCGGACGGGGCGTTTTCATCCAGAATCAATTCGGCGGAACGGCTGGGGGGCCGATCCGCAAGAACAAGATGTTCTGGTTTGCCGACTACCAGGGAACACGGCAGATCTTAGGGCAGACGCAAAACTTCCCCGCACCTTCCGACGCTGACCGGACGGGAAACCTTATCGACCAGATCGGCACTCCTGATCAGCCGGGATTTGGCGGCGCAGTCACGGGTGTCGGTTGGGCGCAACAGCTCTCCCAGACGTTGGGCTACCCCGTTACTCAGGGCGAACCTTATTATTCTTTTGGCTGCACGGACACCTCAACCTGCGTCTTTCCCAACGCGGTCGTTCCACAGAGTGCCTGGTCCCCGGTTGCAGTGAACACTCTGAAGTACATTCCTTCCGCCAACGGGTCTGTGAACGGTTCCCCGAACTACTCTACGTCAGCCTTTAACGGGAAGTTGACCGACAACAAGGGGAGTGGCCGGATCGACATTCCAACGCGATTCGGTGCGGTGTTCGGTTATTACTTCTTTGACCGGTTCAATAATCTGAATCCCTATACCCAGGGGGTCACGGTTCCGGGCTTTGCCGCAACCAATCTGGGTCAAACCCAAATGATCAATTTGGGGTTAACCACTACGTTTAGCTCGTCGACCGTTAACGATCTTCGTCTCGCCTACTTGCGGGATGTGAACCAGGCAGGCCAACCGACCGCGGGACAAGGTTTGGGGGTCACCCTGGCATCGCAGGGGTTCGTTACTCCGTGGGGCCCGGCGGGGGGTATCTCTCCCATCAATCCTGGGTACGAGGGGGTGGCGAGTTTCATGTTCAATAACTACACCATTGGTATCCCGCAGGATGCATTGAGGCAATATAACAACACTTTTCAGATCATCGATAACGTCACTAAGATTTTTGGAACGCACACTCTGCAGTTTGGCACCAACCTTCACTACAACCAGATCAACGAGCGGAATTACGACTGCTATAACGGGTGCTTTAGTTTCGATGGGTCAGAGAGTGGCCTGGATTTCGCCGATTACCTGCTCGGGACGCCGGTAAGCTTTGTGCAGGCCAGCCAACAGCTCCTCGACTCGCGCAGCAAGTACTATGGGTTTTATGCTCAGGATAGCTGGCGTGCATCTCGTAATCTGACCCTGAATTACGGCCTGCGTTGGGAAGCGTCTACGCCCTGGTACGACACCCAGAACAAGCTCGAGACAGTGGTTCTGGGTGAGCAGTCGCAAGCTTTCCCTACCGCTCCCCTGGGCCTGGTGGTTCCAGGAGACCCAGGAATTCCCCGTACGCTTGGGCCAACCAAGTACACCAATTTTGCTCCTCGAATCGGCTTCGCTTATGCGCCGGATGTGAGCGACGGATTTCTCGGCAAGATTCTGGGCGGATCCGGAAAAACAAGCATTCGTGCCGGTTACGGCATCTTCTATAGCTCTATCGAGGACGCCACTGGATTCGTCGAGGTAGGCGATGCTCCTTATGGCAACTACTATTCGGTATCAACGACTGAGCTGGCCACCCCCTTTGTCGATCGGCCGTCGGGAAATCCGGCAGGGCAGAAGTTTCCCTTCGTCTTTCCTCCCACCAACGTGTCTCCCAAGAATCCCGACACTACCTTCAATTGGGCGGGAGCGACACCCATCGGCGGCTCCGACTATTACTACTACAAGAACAAGATGCCCTATGTTCAGGAATGGGAACTCTCTCTCCAGCGCCAATTGGGAACCGCAACTGTGCTCAGCGTGAACTACGTTGGCACTGTTGGGCGGCAGCTGCTGACGTTTGAAGAATCAAATCCAGGGAACCAGGCGCTGTGCCTGCAATTGATGAATTCTGCCAATGTGGCCCCCAATACCTCAACCTGCGGGCCGACGCTGGAGGACCAGGTTTACACCACGGCCGACGGCCAGACGATCAATGGAACCAGGCCCTTCGGGCTTAACTTCAACAGCAATCCGTATATGAAGACGGCGGTCAGCTCCAGCTATAACTCGCTGCAGGTTACCCTGGAGCATACTGAAAAATTCCTCAACTTCCTGATTGGATACACCTTTGAGAAGTCGCTGGATAATGGTTCGGATTCCTTTGACGCGACCAATCCGATAGATCCGGGCCAGACCCGCGCATTATCGAGCTTTGACGTCCCCCATAATCTGGTCGCCAGCTACACCGTGCAGTTGCCTTTCGATCATTTTATCGGCGGAGGGGATATTGCGAAGCGGTTTACTGCGGGCTGGGAGCTTTCCGGCGTATCTACCTTCGCCAAGGGAGAGCCAGTCCAGTTATCCGAGAATGACGATAATTCACTGCTTGGCGCCTTTAATGCACAGGTAGATGTGCCAAGCTACGCCAACAACGGCACCCAGCTTTATGAAAACAAGAACCCGCGAAAGGGGCTGCCATATTTCACCCCGGGCTTCTTCATGCCGGAACCAGTCGGGCAAGTAGGAAACGCAATGCGGCGGTACTTCTCCGGTCCGGGCCTCGACAATTACGATATGGCTCTGCTCAAGAGCACCACCATTACCGAGAGCACTAAACTGGAATTCCGGGCAGAAGCCTTCAACGTCTTCAACCATGCACAGTTTATGAACCCGAATGGGGTCGTCAACAATACCGGCCAGGGGGGGTTCGGTTATGTGACTGGTGCGCATGATCCTCGCATCATGCAAGTGGCGTTGAAATTCCTCTTCTAACGTGAGCAAAGGGGCAACTGACGAAGATGATTTGGGTGCAGGGCATCTTCGTCCGAGTATTGGTGGTTACCGCGCTGTCGACAGCCGCCCTGCTTGCGCAGCAGCCAGGGGCAGCGATCTTTGCCGCCAACTGCGCCGGTTGTCACGGCGCAGATGGCCGCGGTGGGGAACACGCACCCGACATCGCTACCGCTCCTGAAGTGCAGCACCTGATGGATCGGGAATTGGCCGGCATCATCCGCAACGGAATTTCCGGTGCGGGCATGCCTGCTTTCTCGTCACTGAAACAACAGGGGGTGGCGGATGTCGTCGCCTGGTTGAAGATCCTCCAGGGGAGAGGCGGCATGGTTAAACTTCCCGGGGATGCCAATCGTGGGAAATCGCTTTTCTTCGGCAAAGCCCAATGCTCGGAATGCCACATGGTCAACGGCCAAGGAGGCTTCCTTGGCGCCGACCTCTCCTTCTACGGCGCAGATGCCAAGTCCGATCAAATGCGCGCCATCCTCCTCAACCCCGAAAAAAACCTCCCCCTGGAAAAGGAAGCGACCACCGTGGTGACAAAGACAGGGCAAACCATCACCGGCATGCTCAAAGGAAACAACAACTTTTCCCTCTCGCTCCAAACCGCGGATGGGGCTTTTCATTTCCTGCAAAAATCAGATCTGGCCCGGGTAGACCTCGGCTCCAAATCGCTGATGCCCGCCTCGACCCTGGATAGCAAGGAAATGGATGATTTGATCAGCTACCTGCTGCAAGCCGGAAACGAAAACGCCACCCGCTCTCCCGAACATGCCTCGCAATCGGACGACCATGACGATTAAAAGCATCATCGCTTCTGTTTTGTATCAGGGCACGGCTTCAGCCGTGCCATAAATTCATGAGGAGTTTCCGGGCTTTAGCCCTGAGGGCATCTTTTTATCCGCGCACAAGAGAATTTAGAGGATAGAGAAAACGTACCTCAGCGGCTAAAGCCGGGTAGGGCCATGTTATTTACGGCACGGCTGAAGCCGTGCCCTTCCAGAACCGAGTACTCACACACGCTCTTTAGCCCTTGAGGTACCGTCTTTCTTGCCCGGTCTCGGCTTTTTCCGCGACTGTTTATCCCATAGTTGTCTGGGAAGTAAAGGTGTAGTGCAAAATGAGTCATCGTTTCCAGCGCTTCTTCTTTTTGCTGTTTCTTTCCGCCGGCACAGTCATTGTTGCCGCTCAGACTTCTGGCTTCAAGGCCATCCAGCCCCCGGGTTCGAACGCCTCTTACAGTGCCGGCGTGCTCGCCAACGGGACACTGTATGTCTCGGGGCAGGGAAGCTCCGCTGAGGATTTCTCCCGGCAGATGAACGATGCCATGGGCAAAATCCAGGCGGTCTTGCATGGCGCAGGCATGGATTTTGGCAACGTCGTCTGGATGAATATCTATTTAACCGATGATCACAATCTGGCGCCGATGGAGGATGCATATTGGAAGATGATTGGACCAAACCCTCCGGCGCGAACAGTCTTAACCGTTGCTGCTCTGCCCGACCGGGAAATGGTCGAAATCAATTGCATCGCCCTTGCCGGAGAAAAGAAAGCAGTCTGGCCGGACGGATGGGCGCGAGGACCGCACATCGATCCGCCCGCAGTCCAGGCTGGTGAGATTCTTTATCTTTCGGCGCAAGGGGGAAAGCCCGGTTCCGATTTTTCTCAAGAGACCAAACAGGCGCTCGAAAATGTCAGCACCATCCTGAATGCCGCCCACATGAGCATGAAGAATGTTCTGTGGGTCAATCCCTACATGAGCGAGGGTGGTGTGTATGACGTGATGGGCAAGGTGTACCGCACTTACTTCGAATTTGGCAACACCCCCGGTCGCGGGACCATCCAGGTCGTCGGCCTTCCTCGTGGACAGCACATTGTCTTCAGTTGCATCGCCGGCGAAGATCTCAGCAAGCGCAAAGCCGTGCGCCCGCGCAACATGCCTCCCAGCCCGACTGCGAGCCCCGGAATTCTCTACGGCGACACCTTGTATCTTTCCGCCAAGGACGGCTTCATCCCCGGTCAGGGCATGGTCACGGCCCTGTTCGATTTGCAACTGCGGCAGTCCATGCGAAACCTTCTGGACGGTTTGGAAGAGGTCGACATGGACTTCTCCAACGTTGTATTCTCCACCGTCTACCTGCGGCAAATGAAAGACAACGGGCAGATGAACGAGCTTTACAACAAGTTCTTCGATCCGCCTTATCCTGCCCGATCGACGCTGCAACAAAACCTGGACGTGAACGACGAAGCTGCCGAGCAAATTTCCTTTATTGCGGTCAGGCGTCAACCGGCAAGCACCAGCGAGGCCTCACGATGAATCGCAGGACTTTCGTTAAATGGGCTTCTGCCTTCCCGCTGCTGGCGCAGGTAGGCCTGGAGCAGGCTATGGGCACGGGGTGGGCCGAGGTCGCCCGCAACTCCACCGACAACATTTACACCCGGCTGGGAGTCAAGCCTCTGATCAATGGCCGTGGAACCTGGACCTACCTCAGCGCCAGCCTGGAATTGCCCGAAGTAAGAGCCGCCCAGGTGGAGGCCGCGCAGCATTTCGTAAACATCTTCGAGCTGCAGCAAGCCGCAGGCCGGCGCCTGGCTGAGCTCACCGGTGCAGAGTCCGGCATGATCACTTCAGGGGCGGCCGGCGCCATGGCTGTGGGAACCGCGGCGTGCATCGCGGGCACCGATCCGGACCGGGTGTGGCAATTGCCAAACACCGACGGCCTCAAAAATGAAGTAGTGATGGTCGGCGGACGAAGCGTGTTCGACAGCGCCATCCGCCTGGCCGGGGGCAAACTCGTCCTGGTGGATTCTGCAGAACAAATTTCCAACGCCATCACGTCCCATACGGCGATGGTCTACACCACCTCGCCTCCCGAACAACTGGCAAAGGAGATCGCTGCTTCGAAGGCCCATCAGATTCCCATTTTTATGGATGCAGCCGACGGCATCCCTCCGGTAAACAAGCTGCAGTTGTTCGCCAAAATGGGTTGCGACCTGTACACCTTCAGCGGAGGCAAGGGACTCTGCGGTCCACAATCCAGCGGCATCCTCCTGGGCCGCAAAGACCTCATCGAAGCCGGGTTGGCCAACAGCAACCCATGGGAAGGCGCCGTATGCCGCCCCATGAAGGTAGGCAAAGAAGAAATCATGGGGTGTTTAGCGGCAGTCGAGTCCTGGCTGAAGATGGATGTGGGCAAGCTCAACAAGGAATGGGGAACGCGCGTGCAGCGCATTGCCACCCTGGTCGAAACTGTCCCCGGGGTCGAAGCGAAAGTCTATATGCCCGAAGAAAATCAATGCCCAACGCTCATGATCACCTGGGACCAAAAAGGCTGGCGTTACACCACCGCCGATTGCGCCAGGGAGCTCCTCGAAGGAACTCCGGCGATCGCCGTGCTGACCGAAGATAATCCCAGCGATGTGTTATCTCGCAAGCAAACGTCGCCCAAATCGCAGCGGAAAGACGACAAACTGCAGATTGTTTCCATGACCCTGCGACCCGGCGAGGAGATCATTATCGGCCAGCGCCTGCGGCAATTGTTGACCCAGGCCCGTCGGCAGGCGGTTTAACGATGAGGAACTTCACTTTTTGCTGTTGGTTGCTCCTCGCCGTACCGCTCTCGGCGTGTGAGGTTCACCCGGTGGCATTCGAGGGCTGGCAGGCGCAGCAGGTCTCGAACGACTGGGTACAACTCACTTTCGTTCCCCAGTTGGGCGGCCGGCTCATGCAAGTTAGCTTCAACGGTCACCCCTACCTGTTCGTAAACCCGGTCTACAAAGGCAAATACATTTCTCCCGCTGAAGCGGCCGGCCAATGGATTAACTATGGCGGTGACAAGATCTGGCCATTACCCGAAGGCGATGATGACGAGCAGCATTGGCAGGGCGCTTCCACGCCATTAGATGATGGCCCCTACGCTTTCTCCGTCCTCAGCCAAGGCCAACGATGCACCGTGCGCCTGGAAGGGCCGCCAGACCCACCTACGGGCCTTCAGTACACCCGCGAGATCAGCATCGGCAGTGATTCCCCTGAGATCTTCTTCCACGCAATAACGAAGAACTTCACCGGTCACTCCATCACCTGGTCAGTGCAATCCGTATCCCAGTACAACCTCTCTGATGCCAGCGACCCCACGCAATACAACCACGAATTTCGCGCATTTACTCCTCTCAACCCGAACTCCGCCTATTTGCTCGGCTACCACGTGCGCGATGGACTTGCGAATGATCCTTCGTACCGCGTCAAGGGTGGCTTGTTCCGTCTGAATTGGAAGTATCTGGAAGGCGAAGTGTGGCTTGACTCGACCGCTGGTTGGGTGGCGCTGGTCGATGGTGCAACCCACTACGCCATGATCGAAAAAACCAAACACATCGCAGGCGAAGATTATCCCGGCAAAGCCACTGTCATCTTCTACAAGAACGGCCCCACGGTGGAACTGAACCCCAAGGGCATGCCGTATCTGACATCGACAAAGCTCGACGAAACGCCCTATTACATGGAAGCAGAGCTGAACAGCCCTTTGGTCGTCCTGGGGCCCGGTGAGAGCTATGCTTTCGATACCAACTGGTTCCCCTCGCGTCTGAGCGGTGACTTCACTACCGTGACGGATGCCGGCCTGGTGGCTCAACCATTAGTCGCGCGGCGCACCGTGGACAAGCTCGAGCTCTCGGGTAGCTTTGGCGTGTTCTTTCCTGGCGAGCTCAAGGCTTTCCTCTACGACGAGGGCGGCTTGGGAAAAGATCAAGTTCCGCTGACAGCGGTCCGTCCTCAGGAACCGGTGAACCTTCATCAAACCATTGCTGCCGCCAGGAACATAGCCCGGGTTTCTATTCACCTTATCGACAGCAGTGGCGCCGATCGCGGAGCACTGGGAGAAGTATTCGTTACCATCAACGATGAGGGCCGTTAAGCGCATGAAGGTCGGTCGACTGTGGGTGCTGATTATTTGCGCGTGTGCCTATGCGTCGGCGCAAATCAAGTCCGACTGGCCTTCGTACAACGGCGACTACACGGGTAAGCGCTTCAGCGGTCTTGCCCAGATCACACCCCAGAATGTTGTCCACCTGCAGGCACAGTGGGTGTTCCATACCAAGACCCCTGGCGTTCTGGAAGCCACCCCGGTGGTGGAAAACGGCATCATGTACGTGACCGGTTCCAACGATGCATTTGCTCTCAACGCGCAATCGGGAGAGGTGCTTTGGCACTACTCGCGGCCGGTCTCGAGTGGCTTGCTTGACGACGCCGGCACTCATATCAATCGCGGAGTCGCCATATCCGGTACCCGCCTGTATATGGAAACAGACAATGCTCACCTGCTCTGCCTGGATAACCGATCGGGCAACCTCGTATGGGACATTGCCTATGCCGGCTGGAGCAAGAACTACGGGGCCACCGGTGCTCCGCTCATCGTTAAAGACAAGGTGTTAGTGGCGACCTCTGGCGGAGATGAAGGGGTCCGGGGCTTTCTCGCGGCCTTCGATGCCATCACCGGAAAGTTAGCGTGGCGGTTGTGGACCATTCCCGGACCGGGAGAGCCGGGCTCGTCGAGCTGGCCGGGCGATAGCTACCTTCACGGCGGCGGCACGGCGTGGATGCCCGGCACTTATGATGCGGAGCTGAACACGCTCTATTGGGGTACAGGAAATGCTTCACCGGATTACGACGGCAGCGTTCGACCGGGGGATGACCTTTATACCGCAAGCCTGTTGGCCATTGATCCGGATACGGGCAAGCTGAAGTGGTACTTCCAATTCACGCCGCATGACCTCTATGACTACGACGCGGTGGAAACTCCTGTTCTTGTAGACATGGAGTATCAAGGCCAGGCGAGAAAGTTAATCGTCGAGGCAAACCGTAACGGATACGTTTATGTTCTCGATCGCACGAATGGTAAGTTCCTGTCCGCCACGCAATTCGTAAAGCAACTGAATTGGGCGAAAGGGATCGATGCCAACGGCCGTCCAGTGACCACCGATATGCAGCCGACTGCAGATGGAACCCTCATTTGCCCGGGAGTGGAAGGGGCTACCAACTGGTATTCGCCTTCTTACAGCGAAGCTACCCGGTTGTTTTATTTCGTGTCTCTGGAGAGTTGTTCTGTATATTTTCGAAAGCCGGCAGCCTTTGAAGAAACCAAAGAGTATTACTCCACGGGAACCAAGCGCGATCCAAACGGCAAGAGCACGCAGACGCTTCTGGCCTTCGACCCGCAGACTCGGAAATTTGCCTGGAGATACCCGCAAACCGGTGAAAATCACGGCCGCGGCGGTGTCATGTCGACCGCGGCAGGCCTGGTATTTTTCGGGGATAATCAGGGCTTCTTTGAGGCAGCTGACGCGACCACGGGCAAGCCGCTATGGCACTTCAATACTGGGCAGAGCTTGCACGCCTCGCCAATGAGCTACGCCGTGGACGGCAACCAGTTTGTAGCCATAGCCTCCGGCAGCGATCTCTTCAGCTTCGCCTTGCCCCATTAGGAACGGGTGCCCTCGTTCGCACCAACGCACATTGCCGAATAAGATCGGGCGAAGCCCCCACCACTACCGTGTGCCGGCAGCTAAAAGCATTCGAAAAAACCATCTTCGGCCCACGTACGTTGGGGCGAACGTGGGGCACCCGGACAGAGTTGTTCATCCCGGTTCGGATAACCCGCGCTACCCGCCTCGGGTTTGTCTTTTTCCTCTCTCGCACGAGGACCGATGGTCGGGTGCCCCATCCTTCGCGTTTTTTGCGAAGGGTGGGATAGCAGAATGTGCGGGGGAAGGGCCTCGGGTGCAGAGCATTGCTTATCCCACCCTTCGCAAAGAGCGCGAAGGATGGGGCACCCGATCATTGGTCTCGTGGGAGAGAGGGTTGGTTGCGCAATTGGTTACGCGAATGAACCAGGCCTTACCTGTTACACCAACTCCAGCGCGACCTTCCGCGCGTCCGGCTCCATCTGCCCAATCCGAAAGCGGCGAATTTGTCCCGCGTTCATGGCCTCAGGCTTGCTGGCAGCGACACTGGGGCCACCCTTCCAGCGCGCCTTTAACATGGAGCTAAGCGAGGAAAGATCCACCTTACCCTCGACCGCTGGTGCTTCGCCAACTGGAGTCTCCGCGCTGATCCGGTACGAACCCTCAATGCCTTCCCCTAGCTCCACCCGCGCCAACCCTTGAGAAACCTCAAGAATACGGCCAGTCACCACGCTGCCCACCGGATGTTCAGCGAGATACTCCTCCACCGTGACCGAGGTCCGTTGCTTCATGCTCAGGCGTAGCTGACGCTTCGCTTTATCGACCTCAAGCACCTGTGCCTTGACCACCTGGCCCACGCGAAGCACATCCTGGGGATGGTGAATATGCTTCTCGGCGGTGATCTCACTCACGTGGACCATGCCCTCAATCCCCTCCGCAAGCTGCACAAAGGCGCCGAATTTGGTGAAGCTGGTAATCGGTCCTTCAATCGCCGAGCCCGCAGGAAACTTCTGCTCCGCCTCCGCCCAGGGATCGCCCAGTGTCTGTTTCAAGCCCAACGACAGCCGGCGCTCTCCCATGTTCACGCCCAGCACGACTACTTCTACCGTGTCGCCCGTCTTGAGCACATCGCTCGGCTTTCTCACCTTCTTGGCCCAGGACATTTCCGACAGGTGGATCAGTCCCTCAACTCCGGGCTCCAATTCGACGAACGCTCCAAAATCGGTGACCCGCGTGACCACACCGTGGACGCGATCTCCGGCCTTTAACGTGGCCGCGACCGCATCCCAGGGATGCGGCAGAAGCTGCTTCATGCCCACCGATATCCGCTGCTTTTCAGGGTCCACCTTGAGCACTTTGGCTTCGATCTGCTGGCCCACGGAAAGCACATCTTCCGGCTTATTGACCCGGCTCCAGGCGATGTCGCCCACATGGAGAAGCGCATCCACCCCGCCTATATTGACAAACGCGCCATAGCCGGTGAGGCTGCGCACTTCGCCATACACGGTTTCGCCTTCTTTGAGCTCACCGTACCGTCGCTCCCTGGTCGAGCGCTCTTCCTCTTCAGTAAGCACGCGGCGGTCCACCACGACATCTTCGTCGCCCATATCCAGCTTGATAATGCGGCAGCGAATCTGCTGCCCCACTAGTTTTTCGAGCTCCGTGGCGTCGCGCGTTCCACTGCGTGAGGCGGGCATGAACGCCCGCACTCCGACATCGACGCTCACTCCGCCTTTGACCACGCCAGTCACCGTGCCGGCGATCGGTGCCTTGTCTGCAAAGGCCCGTTCCAACGAGGACCAGTCGCGGGGCTGCTCCACTTTGAAGCGTGACAGCTCGTAATAACCCTCGAGGTTGCGGCCCTTGACGGCCACGAGAAACTTATCCCCCGGCTTTACCGCTTCATTCGCGCTTTGGAACGGCGCCAGCGGGAGCACGCCTTCGGTCTTGTAGCCGATGTCGACAAATACCGAATCGACGGACACGGCAACCACCGTGCCTTCGATCTGTCTGCCGCCTTCGCTCGTCCGCGCATGGCTCTGTTCATACTCGGAAAAGATGGCGTCGAACGACTCGCCGCTTTCCAGGTCCGGGTTCTCGGGTTGCGAATTACTGCTGGTAGGCATCAATTCCGCTCAGGATACCACCTCATCTTCTTCCCGCTCCCGGGGGACAATCATGAGGTGCCGGAGTGCGGTTCCGCGCAGCAGGCTGATGTTCTGCGGTTTACCGGCACGTTCCGTGGTGAGCAAACGATGCAAATCGTCGATGCCCCCTACCGGCTTGGCGGCAAACCCGATGATCACGTCGCCCTCCTCCAGACCGGCAAGGAAAGCAGCTCCCTTGGGCGCCACTGCAGTCGCCATCACGCCGGTAGGCATGGAAAGCTTGTACTCATAAGCCAAACGCCGGGGGATAGGCACATTCTGGGCTGCAATCCCGATAGAACTGCGGCGCACCCGACCGTGCTGCAGGATCTGGGCGGCCACGTACTTGGCCGTATCAATGCCCACCGCGAATGAGAGCCCCTGGGCGCCCAGAATGGTCGCGGTATTCACTCCGATGACCGAGCCGGTTGAGTCCAGAAGCGGCCCTCCGGAATTGCCCGGATTGAGCGGCGCATCGGTCTGGATAATCTCTTCCATCATGCGCCCCGAGGAGGCGCGCATACTGCGGCCAAGTGCGCTGACCACCCCGGCCGTCACGGAAAATTGAAAGCCGAAGGGATTACCCACGGCGATGGCAATCTGCCCAATCTTTAATCGTTTTGAACTGCCCAGCGGGGCCGGGGCGAAGACAGCATGCTCCGTTCTGAGCACGGCAATATCGGTATCCCGATCTTCGCCGATGAGCACCGCCCCACTGCGGCTGCCATCGGTGAAGGTAAGCGAAAGTTTCGCCGCCTGGTGAACCACGTGGCTGTTGGTCAGGATCAAACCGTCGGGAGTAAATACGAAACCGGAGCCCGACCCGTCCGCGCCTGACCGATTGGCTCGCCGCGCACTCTGAACGTCGATTTTCACCAGCGATCCGCTGACTCGCTCCACCGCCTGGGTCACCGCGCGGGAATAATTGTCCAGTAAATCCGAATCGTCCAACCTGTCCGAGACGACATTGCCTGTGAGCTCTGATGCGCGTTCCATGTGTTTCCTTTCAAATGGCGACCAGTCCGCGCGTCATGCCAATTGTCACCGCTTCTGTCCGCGTCTGCGCGCCCAGCTTGGCCAGAACCGAGCTGACGTGAAACTTCGCCGTGTGCTCGGAAATATTGAGCTGTACCGCCAGTTGCTTGTTGGTTTGCCCGCGCGCCATCCAACGCAAGACCTCCACTTCTCGCGCAGTGAGTTCCTCTGCAATCCGCATTACGTTTGCCGCCGTGGCAGCTGGGCGCGGAACCGTCACCGCAAACCCGGCAACCGTGGCAGCGATTGCAGTCACTAGTTGATGCGCGGTGACCTCCAAAGGAATCACCGAATATATTTTGATGCGCGATGCGCCGCGCACCACGGCCGCGTTGGGCTCGGCCGCGAGCAGCACTGCCGGTATGTCGGAAAACACGTCCTCGAGCGCCCTGCGGTTGCCCGCTCTGGCCAGAAACGTCTCCCCCTCTGCAATCACAATGACGTCCGGGCTGTCACTTTGCACGCGAAACAGCAGCGTCGAGGGAAGTGCGACCGGCAGCAAGTCGAACTGCCGCGACGCGCGCAAAGCTACAAACCGATTGGCGTGGACCGCGGAGTCCACGCAGGGCAACACCCATAGACGATCGGCGAAACGATCCGCAACCAGTCGCTCGGATTTGCGATCCTCAGCCACGATCCGCCAGAATTACCTTGAGATCCATTTTTACGCCGCCGCGAATTATCGCGACAGCCACCGGATCACCCACTTTGAGGCTGGATATCTGGTGCTGCACGGCGTGCACGTTGTGAACTTCCTGGCCATTGACCGACAACAACAGGTCACCCACCAGGATTCCCGCTGTCGCGGCCGGGGCATTGGCTTCCACATGCAGCACCAGCAGAGCTTCATCCACTCCCTGGGCAAACTGGGAACGCAATCCTTCGGGCACAGGGACGGCCTGCATAGCGGCGCCAAGATAGGGGCGCGGCACATGGCCCCGCTCGAGAATAGCGTCGACGACTCGATCGATGGTGGCGGTGGGCACCGTAATCACCGCATTGCGCGCCAGCGCTGTGCTGTTGATTCCCAAGACCTGCCGGCCTTCATTTACCAGCGCGCTGCCCGACTGGCCTACGTAAAGCTGCAGGTCCGGGCGAATGAGTGAATCCATCTGGCCACCCCGCCAGGTGCGCCAGGCGCTTCCCAGGCGGGCGATGATCCCCGCGCTGGCCGATAGGTCGCCCAGGGCGGAGCGGCCCACCGAAAGAACTACCTCACCCACGCGAGCAGGCGCGACACCGCCAGTCTGCGCGGGTTTGCCCATGCCTGTTTCCACCCGCAGCACAGCAAGATCGGTTCCCGCATCGCTACCGGCCAGGGTAGCGTGAAGGGGTTCCCCCTGATGCGCTACCTGGAGAGAGTCGGTGCGGCGGAGTCCATGACGCACGGTCACGATGACTCCAGGCCGCCACACCACCCCGCTCGAGGTAGAGCGGCCGCCTCCATGCACCGTTACGATGCTGTCTTCGACGGCTTCAATTGTTTCTGCTATTTGCCTGGAGAGTGCGCTCCAAACCGCCTGATTTTGCCCTACATTTTCCGATGCAGCTTCCATGATCTTCTTCTCCCCTAAGGACAAGATCATGGTGACACCGGTGTGGGCCGCGCACATCGCCCAGATGACTAGGGTGTTTCAGTCTTTCTGATGGAAGAGGGAATTGTTGATGTCCGGCCATACTTCCTTGAACGCGAAGGTACAGCCATCAATCGCAATATTCGTGATCCAGCGTTGGTAGGTCTTGGTGAGCGTGCGTTCCTGATTCGGATAATAGAAATTAGCCATCCCGGAAAATGCGCCCGCTCCCAGGATCTCGCTGAAGTTGAACGTCTCCCGTCCGGAGTCCGCGCGGGTGATGACGGTGCGGGTGATTGCGTAACCCAGCCGTTTTGTAAACTGTCCTTTGCCCAGCGTGTAATACCGGGTGTCCTGATGCAGGACAGAAGGAACTATGAACTCGACAAAGTAGTTTTCGTTGATGGCATCCGCCAGGGTGTGCCAATAATACCTGCCGTACCCTCGAGCCCCTTGACCAAACTCAGGGTAGGAGCTATCCGCCTGTGCCACCGCGGCCTGGCCGGCGACGAAGATGAAGCTCGAATAATCCACGCTATCCAGCGTCGCAGTCTTGAACTTTTCTTTGACCCCCTGCGGCGGCAGTTGTTGATCAGCGCTCACTGCGCGGAAATTCGGTATCACAAAAAGAATGCGTTTCGTTTGTCTTCCTTCGGCCAGCGGGTCCACAGGTCGTGACGCGCTCCCTGAGGGAGAGGGAGCGCCCGAGGCAACCTGTACTTGCTGCGGTTGAGCCTGTTGGGGCACGCCCGCGCCGGGATCATCAGGAAGCTCAGCAGATACCTCGGTGAGATAAGCCACGGTTACAGGCACACTCGCAGCTTGCACCTCAAGGGCTGGGTTTTCGCCAACGGGTTCGCCCGCACTTGCTTTCACTTCTGGAGAAAAGATCCCTGTCAACAGAAGTCCAGAAACAAGAACAAACCATCTCGTGGTCGACGTCATACTAGGCCTTTGATTCCGGTTTTCTAAGTTTGGGTGCAGGTAACTCGCCTTTTGTTGGTCTTCTTTCGCCGGCGCCATTCATGGCTGTTCGTCTTGCACCACCGGGCAGAGTTCAATTGCGCTCACTTACGATGACGTTTGGCATTAACGACGGTCTCACATTTGACGAGAGAATCGAAGCATAAGTGTGCAGAGGAGGGAAATAAAGTGCCTTGGAAGGAACTATTTACCTACAACTTTAGGGTACAAGGTAATTTTTCAATGCCCTCAGACCCTCTTCAATGGCTTGGGGATCAATGGCATAGCTAAAGCGCACATGACCCTCTCCCTGTCCCCCAAATACCACACCTGGCACCGTGGCAACGCGCGCTTTGCTGAGCAGCATTCGGGCCGCCCCGCGGCTGTCTTTGCTGATCTTCGTCACCCGGGGAAAAGCGTAAAACGCTCCCTGCGGCATCTCACAGGGCAGACCCACTTCGTTCAATCCGTTTACCAGCAGATCCCGCCTCTGCCGGTATTGCTCGCGACGCGCATCCAGTTCACTGCGCGGGATGCGCAGCGCCTCGAGCGCGGCCCACTGGGTCATGGTAGAGACCCCATTTACAGAATACAAAACCAATTTCCGCAGCCCGGTCATAAACGGTTCATGGGCTACCGCATAACCCACTCGCCAACCGGTCATGCCAAAGCTTTTTGAAAAGGTGTAAGTCGAGATGGTGCGTTCGGCCATGCCCGGCAACGATGCAATCGAGAAGTGCTCCCCCTCGTACACCAGATCTTCATACGCCTCGTCTGCAATCACTATCAGGTCATGCTCGCGGGCAAAGGCGGCCACTTCTTCCCCTTCGCCGCGAGAGAAAACTGTGCCGGTAGGGTTTTGCGGGGTGTTGTAGTAAATCGCGCGAGTGTTTGGCGTGGTAAAGTCCGCGAGCGTACGGGCGAGACCTGCGCTGCGCGCGGTAGCTGTCGGTACCAGCAGGGCCCGCGCCTGGCAGCCGGTGATCATCTCCCGAATAGGCGTCCAATAGGGAGAGAAGAGCAACACGTCGTCTCCCGGGTCGAGCACTGCCTGAAAGGCAACATATAAAGCATGCGCTCCCCCGGCGGTCACGATTACATTCTCTGCGGAAACCTCGAGCTTGTTGTGCTGGTTCAGCTTGGCCGCGATGGCGTCGCGCAATGGCTCTATCCCCGAGGAAGCTGCATACCGCGTTTTGTTCTCGACCGCAGCGCTGAGCAGCGCATATTTCACCGCCTTCGGGGTTTCGAAGAACGGCTCACCACCATGGAATGCGTGCACTTTTTCCCCGGCCGCTCGTAGTTCCATCACTTGATTCCGAACCTGAACGATTTCGGAGAAACCCACCTCATCCAGTCGTTTCGCCAAACGCATCGCGTCCTTCGCCATCGTTGCCCTCTTTCGGATGCATTGTTAAGGTTTAGAAGTGAAGTTCAGATATCTCTACCTGGCTGCGTCCGCTCTCTTCCTGGTGCTTGCGGTGTTGCAGCTCCGCCCTCCGCGCAACCTGACCGCCGCCGTTCTCGATGCGGCTGCAGGCGCCATCTTTTTCTTCCTCGGAGTGACTAAATCTTGATGAAGATCTTCTTCCGGTACAAAAACAGGACCGGCAAGAAGCAGACCAGTACGAAGGCGATGGCATAAAGCAGCGACCCAAAGGATGGATTGATGATGGGGAAGAACCAGTGCCGGTAGATATATTGCTGCAGGTCGGTCACTCGGGCTCCGTCATGCACGAGGACGGTGGAAAGCCCGGCGGCCAATAGTTCCGAAAAAACATACGCGGTGATGGCGTTGGATCCGAAAACCAGCCATGGAAATGTCCAGCCCCGCGTCCACTGCTTGATTTCCACCGCATAAAAGCAGATGGCCAGGAGCAACAAGGTGCAGCCCGCGGCGAACAGCACATAAGAACTGGTCCAGAGTTTCTTGTTAATGGGAAACCAGACATTCCAAAGACTTCCTAACAACAAGCCGCCAATCGAAGCAGCCAGCAGGCCGAACGCTTTGCTGGACAGAGCTTTTGGCCGTCGCAGCCAAATGCCGGTGAGGACGCCAAACAAGATGGTCCCCATCGCCGGGATGTCGCTGAGCAGCCCTTCCGGATCGCGTACTCCCTCATAAAGACGGCCGGGAAGGATCTTACGGTCCAGATATGCCACCCAATTCCGGTTAGGATCGAGCAGGGGCACGCCATGGGTCGGAACGCCGATACCCGGGATAGGCACCCAGCGCATCAGGATCCAGTACCCCAACAGCGCCACGACCGCGGTTGTGACCGCTACCCAGGCTCGGCTGTTCCATAGATAAAGGAGGCTGGCAAACAGGAAACAGATGGCGATGCGCTGCAACACTCCGTAGATGCGCAGGGTGTGCAGGTGGAATAAGGGAAATCCGTTCACCACCAGCCCTAACAGGAACAGGATCACGGAACGCCTGAGTACATGCAGCCGCAGGGAGGTCTTCGACTCACCGCGCGCCAAGCGCGACTCATTCGAGAATACGATCGAAATGCCGGCGATAAAGAGAAACGACGGGAACACCAGGTCGGTAAGAGTCCAGCCGTTCCAGGCGCTATGTTCCAGTTGGCTGTAGCTGTATTTTCCGCTGCCTCCGTTATTCACCAGGATCATGAATGCGATCGTGATTCCTCTCGCTACGTCGAGCGAAACCAGCCGCCGCATCGGATTCACCATGGTCTGCGGAGCGGTATTGGAGGTACCCCTATTCTTGGTGACTGAGGTGGCCATGCTGGGAAGTGTATCTGCTGTGTTAAAGGAGTGTCCATGCGGCGCTCAGTGATTTGGTTTGCGTTGTCTGCCGGCTGGGGGCTGGACTGCGTTCTGGCCGCTTTTCATCGCAACGGGGTGCAGAGCGCGCTGACCGGCTTTTTCGCCTTGTGTTTTCTGGCCGTCGGCCTGTTCTTCCAAAAGCGCGAGCGGAGGGGCCGTTGACTGAGTGAGGCTAAAGGCTGTTGTTGGGCTACGCCCATCTTTTTCGTCCCGCGTACGCTGGTGCGAACGTGGGGCACCCCGATGGAGTTGCGGAGTCCGCAAGAAGCTTGAGGGAAAGGTCGCTCGTCCCACGCTTCGCAAAAAACGCGAAGGATGGGGCACCCGTCAATTGGTGGCGGGGATAAAGCCAAAAGCGTTCGTTCTGGGTCACCCACTTTCTGTCGGCGAAGAAATCATATCCGGGATAAGCGAACGTTCCTCTCAAGCCTCTTGCGGACTCCGCAACTCTATTGGGGTGCCCCATGTTCGCACCAGCGTACGTGGGCCGAAAACGATGGGCGAAGCCCCACCATAGCTTTTAACCGTCCCTCCGCTTCAGGCGTTCAGGACACCCGAATACACTGCCATCCCCGCAACTGCATCCACTCCGATCGCGTGCAGCGCATCGATCTCTGCCTGTTCCCGGATGCCCCCTGCCACAATCAACTGCCGCTGGGTTCTTTGTCTGAGCCGTTGCGCTACCTCAATAGGAAAGCCCTGCATGGTTCCTTCACCATCGATGTGGGTATAGAGGAAGGCGCCGCAGTAAGGCTCCAGGTGGGGCAGGGCGTCGTCCGCAGTAAGCTCCACCTGGTCCTTCCAACCCCGAACCGCCACTCGGCCGTCCTTGGTATCCACGCTGAAGACCAGCTGCTCCACGCCGACCGCGACGGCGAGCGCGCCCGCAAACCCGGTATTCACCAGTCCGGCTCCGCCGAAAAGCGCCGAGCCCACGATCACTCGCCGGGCTCCAGCAGACAGCACAGCGGCAGCTTTTTCGACCGTACCGATGCCGCCCCCAACCTGGCAGGGCAGACGCTTGGCAATCCTGGTGATCAGCTCGCTGTTATCGCCCTGGCGCATGGCTGCGTCCAGGTCAATCAACTGCACCAGTGGATAATTTTGGAACCGCCCAATCCAATACTCAAAATCGTCGAAGGCCAGTTTGAGCGTTTCCCCCCGCACCAGCTGCACAATCCGGCCGCCCATCAAATCAATCGAAGGAATCAGCAAGGCAGCCTCACGGGCACACCCTGCCGCGCCAACTCTTGCTTGAGTGCCCGGACATCGGCAATCCCAAAGTGAAAAATGCTCGCCGCCAGGGCCGCGTGCGCCTTGCCCACCTGAAATACCTGCGCGAAGTGTTCCGCAGTCCCAGCCCCGCCAGAAGCAATCACCGGTATTCCAATCGCCTCGCTCACCGCTGCGGTCAGCTCGCAGTCAAATCCTGCGCGGGTGCCGTCGGCATCCATAGAGGTCAGCAAAATCTCTCCTGCCCCGCGCGCTTCGGCTTCCTGCGCCCACTCGATCACCCGGCGTCCGGTGCGGGTGCGTCCCCCGCTCACAAAGACCTCTGCATCGCTGACCGGGCTATTCGGAACACGCCGGGCATCAATCGCCACGATCACCGCCTGGGCGCCAAAGCTTTTTCCAATCGCATCAATCAGGTCAGGATCGGCGATAGCCGCCGAGTTGATACTCACCTTGTCCGCGCCGGCGTCGAACACGGCCGCTGCCTCCTGGGCTGAACGTATACCGCCGCCCACCGTGAACGGGATGAACAGCTCTTTCGCCGTTCGCCGCACCGTCTCGAGCAGCGTGCCCCGGCCCTCGTGGGTGGCCGTGATGTCGAGCAGGACCACTTCATCGGCGCCGGCAGCGGCATGCCGCTTGGCCAATTCCGCCGGATCCCCGGCATCTACCAGGTCGACGAACTGCACTCCCTTCACCACCCGCCCGCTGCGCACGTCCAGGCAGGCGATGATCCGCTTGGTCAGCATGCCAGCTCCACAAAGTTCTTGAGGATGCGCATGCCGGCGACGCCGGATTTCTCCGGATGAAACTGTACCCCCATCACGTTGCCGCGCTCCACGGCGCCGGAGAAAGGGCCGCTGTATTCCGTAACTGCTACTGTCTCATTGATGACCGGAGCCCGGTAGGAGTGAGTGTAGTAGACGAAGGAGCGGTCTTCGACCCCACGCATCAGGCGCGATTGCGGATCGACGCGCACTTCGTTCCAGCCCACATGCGGCACCTTCACCCCCGGCGCAAACCGCTCGCATTGTCCGCTGAACACGCTCAGCCCTTTGCTCGCGGGGGCTTCTGTGCTGCCCTCAAACAGCCACTGCAAACCCACGCAGATCCCCAGGAAGGGGACGCCCCGGACAATCGAATCACTGACTGCCGCAGCCAGCCCGGTGTCCTCCAGTAACTGTGTTGCTTGAAAATGTCCAACCCCAGGAAGGATGATCTGGGTCGCCCGCCGCACCACCTCGGGGTCGGCGGTGACCGTGGCCGCGCATCCCAGAGCATCGAGCGCCTTCATCACCGAAGTCAGATTGCCGGCCTTGTAGTCAATCACCGTGATGGTCATAGCAATCCTTTGGTGCTGGGCAGCATTTTGCCCAATTGCTTATCCCGGGAGCAGGCCACGCGCAGCGCCCGGGCGAAGGCCTTGAAGAGCGCCTCGATTTTGTGATGGTTGGAGCGGCCGTACATGGTGGCGATGTGTACATTGGCGCGCGCGCCGCGAGCGAAGCCTTCAAAGAAGTCTTCCACCAGCTCACTTTGCAGATCGCCCACCAGGCGTTTTTTGACCTTGGTCTTAACCACGCAAGACACCCGGCCGCTCAGGTCGACGGCCGCGACCCCCAGGGTTTCATCCATGGGCATCAGGAAGTATCCCGCGCGCAGGATGCCTTTTTTGTCCCCCAGCGCCTGATCAAACGCCTCTCCCAGGGCGATCCCCACGTCTTCTACCGTGTGGTGCTGGTCCACGTCCAGATCACCGTCGCAGGCAAGCTCGAGATCGAAGGCCCCGTGCCGGGTGAACAGCTCCAGCATATGGTCGAAGAAGCGAATGCCCGTCCTGACTTTGTATTTGCCGCTGCCCTCGATCACCAGCTTCAGCGAGATTTTCGTTTCCGTTGTCTTGCGCTCGATCGCGCCCTTTCTCTTCGGCATCATGCTCTCTCCCACCGGATCTCGTTAAGCGCCTCGCTCATTGCGCTTACCGCCTGCTTCATCTGCTCGCGCGTGCCCACCGTGATGCGCACACACCCGGCGCAGCCCGGATCCTTCGACCGGTCGCGGGTAAGCACCCCGCGGCGATGCATCGCCTGCACGAACTCCTCATGGCGAGATCCGATCTTGACCAGAACGAAATTAGCTTGTGTGGGCCATTGGGGAACCCCGAGCCGGCACAGGCAATCCACCATCTCCGCCCGCGCCGCCTTCACTTCTCCGACATACCATTGCAGATACGCCTCATCGTCGAGAGCCGCGGGAAGGCATGCCAGGGCCAGCGAGTTCACGCTGTAAGGGGAGATGACGGTGCGCAACCATTGCTGCATGCCGGCAGGCGCGGCCAGCATTCCCAGGCGCAGCCCGGCCAGCCCGTAGGCTTTGGAAAAGGTCCGCGCCACCACCAGGTTAGGAACCCGGCCGACCAGGTCGATCACCGTCTGTCCATAGAAGTGGTAATAGGCTTCATCCACCAGCACGGCCGCATGCGGCGCCCGGTCGAGAACCTCAAGGATTTGCTCCCGGCTGGCGACCGTTCCAGTCGGGCTATTCGGGCTGGCGATGGCGATCAATTTCGTTTCCGGGGTAATAGCCGCCAGCAAAGCCTCCAGCGGAAAGGCAAAGTCTTCGCCCGAAGACACTGTCTTGACCATGGCATCGGTCGAGGAACCATAGACCTCGTACATGGAGTAGGTCGGGGTAGGGAAAAGAAACTCATCTCCGCGATCCAGAAAGGTTTGGCACAGCACATGGATCGCTTCGTCAACGCCGTTGGTCAAGAGCACCTGCTCCGGCTCGAGACCCAGATGCTGAGCCACCCTGGCCTCTACCTGGGCCCGTTCGGGATACTTCGCCAAATCTGCGGCTGCAATCCTGCCCAGAGCTTCCAGCACCCGGGGGGAGCAGGCGACCGTGTTCTCGTTAAAGTCCAGCCGTAAACCTTGCCGGCCACTGAGCGGAGGGTGATAGGCGTGCATCCGCTGCACCGCCAGCCGCGGTAGAACGGTCTCAACCATCGATCCCCCTTGCCCGCACCGCCTCAGCGTGCCCGTACAGCCCTTCCGCATTGGCCAGCAGGATGGCCGACGGCCCCAGTTTCTTGAGCCCGGCCAGCGTGTATTCCTGGACCGTGATCACCTTTAAGAAGTCCATCACGCTCAGCCCGCCACGAACCTGGGCTGCGCCACCCGTCGGCAGGGTGTGGTTAGGCCCGGATACGTAGTCCCCCATGGGTTGCGGCGAATAAGGGCCAACGAACACGGAACCCGCATTGCGCACCCATTCCAGATCCTCTTTGCGGTCAACGGTCAGATGTTCGGGGGCCAGCCGATTGGTTATTTCGCGCGCCTCTTCGATGGAACCTGCGATCACCGCCAGTCCATTGCGCGCAATGGACTGCCTGGCAACCGAATTCGTTTTGACCCGCTGTGCCACTTCCCGTACCACTTCACCCGCCAGGGCGGCATTGGTGGTGACCAGGATGGCCACCGCCTCAGGATCATGCTCTGCCTGGGCCACCAGGTCTGCCGCGATACCAGCCGGCTCACCGCTTTCGCTGGTCACGACAATCTCCGTAGGGCCGGCCAGCATGTCGATGGCGCAATCGAAAGCGACCATTTTCTTGGCTGCGGTCACATACCAGTTGCCCGGGCCGACGATCTTGTCCACGCGGCGAATACTTTCCGTGCCAAAGGCGAGGGCCGCGATCGCCTGCGCTCCGCCCACGCGGTAAAACCCGCTCACCCCGAGCAGCGCCGCGGCCGCGAGCGTCTGCTTGGCCGGCTTCGGCGACACCACCACGATCCGTTCCACCCCCGCTACCTGCGCCGGGATCACGGTCATCAGCAAGGTAGAAGGCAGAGGATAACGCCCGCTGGGTACATAACACCCCACTGCGCCCAGCGCCCGCACTCTTTGCCCGGTAGTAAGCCCGGCGTTGGTGGAGTTCCATTGCCTGGGCATCTGCCGGATGGCGAATTTGCGGATGTTTCCGGCTGCCGTCTGCATTGCGGCCTGGAGCGGCCGAGGTGTCTCTTCCCAGGCCTGTTTCATTTCATCTCCAGTTATCTCCAGCGCCTGTTGGGGCGCAAGGCCGTCCAGCTTGGCCGCGTAGCGGCGCAGAGCCCGGTCTCCGCCCTTGCGGACATCTCCCATGATGCGCTGCACCACGGGCATGGTACGCGCCGTATTGCGAGCCCCCCGCTGCTCCAGATCGCTCAGCATCTGCCGGGTTAGCTTGCCGCCGCGGCCCTGTGTCCTTACCACCCTCATGGCAGACGCTCCTTTCGCTTTACGGCATTAGAAAACGATCTTGTTGAGCGGATATTCCACGATCCCGGTAGCGCCGGCGCTCTTGAGCTTAGGGATGACATCCCGCAGCACGGATTCTTCGATCACCGTATTGAGCGCCGCCCAGCCCTCTCCACTGAGCGCGGAGATGGTCGGGGAATCCAGGGCCGGCAAGATGGCCAATACCCGATCCAGGTTCTTCTTTTCCACATTCATCATCAATCCCACCCGGCCCTTGGCGGCAATCGCGCCATTCAGCATGAGCGAGATATTGTCGATCTTCTGCTTCTTCCAGGGTTCGCCGTAAGCGGTTCGATTCGCAATCAGGTAGGTTTCGCTTTCCATCACGGTATCGATAATGCGCAGCCGGTTGGCCCGCAGTGAGCTGCCCGTCTCGGTTACTTCCACGATCGCATCGGCCAGCATGGGCGGTTTCACTTCCGTAGCACCCCAGCTGAATTCCACCTTCACGGGCACGTTCTTGCCGGCAAAGTAATTCTTCGTCACCTCGACCAGTTCTGTCGCAATTACTTTTCCGCTGAGTTCTTCAGCCCTCTGAAAGGGAGAATCCTCCGGCACCGCGAGCACCCAGCGCACCTTGGTCCGTGTCGCCTTGGAATAGGTCAGCGAGGTGACGCTGATCACGTCCAGCCCGCTTTCTACCACCCAATCGATGCCGGTCAGGCCGGCATCCAGAACGCCCTTCTCCACGTACCGTGCCATTTCCTGAGCGCGAATCAACATGCATTCGATTTCGCTATCGTCGATGCCAGGAAAATAGGAACGTCCGTTGGCGTAGATATGCCAACCCGCGTTCTCGAACAGCGCAATCGTCGCGTCCTGCAGGCTACCCTTGGGGATACCTAGCTTGAGCTTACCGGCCATTCCGTGCCTCCATCCTCGCGCTAGCCAGTATCTCGAGTTCCCGGGTAAAACAGCTCACCGTTCCCTCGTGACAGACCAGGCCGTCCCCCTCGACGACCACGCGAAACAGGAGCGTATCCTGATCGCAGTCGGTTGCGGCCGAAACCACGCGCAGCCGGTTTCCGCTGGTCTCACCTTTCATCCACAACTTCTGCCGCGTACGGCTCCAAAACGTCACAAAGCCTGTTTCCAGGGTCTTGGCATAGCTGGCCTCGTTCACAAATCCCACCATAAGTACTTGGCCACTCGCCGCATCCTGTACGACCGCAGGCAGCAAGCCATCCATTTTCGCGAAATCGAGTTTTACCGTTTCCGTCATAGTCCCTTCCTTACTCCATGTGGGCAAGAAATACCCGCCTCTACCATTCGATCTGTCCCTGGTTTTCATCACCTTGGGTGAGCTGCAGGCTCATGGGAACCGACTAAAGTTGTGCCCTGATACAAACCTGGTTTTCACCCATCCAGCCTCCCTGTTGACGCAAAAAAGCCCGCTTGCGCATCTCGCGCCGGCGGGCTTTTTTGAATCTCGCTTCCTGGCCTCTATCCCTGGCCGGAACCGTCCGCCGACACGCTCGCCACGTGATGATGGTGATGACGATGGCGGTGGGTGCGGACTCGCATCTCAATTAGAAAGCTAACCGGGTCTCCTGCCGATGTCAAACCCGACCCACGCGCTTGCGTCTGCTACCATGCCGCCATCGGGTCCATGCAAACCAACCACGCCAAACTCTCGTATCTGTTGCTGGCCATATTAATTGTAGGTTCCTTGCTCTTCTATGCAGCCAGCACGGCTGCGATCTTCGACCAGTTTGTCAATCCGAATCGTGCGCGCCCGCCGTTTGACTACTCCCGCAACTCTCGTTTCCTGGTGCAACCCATGCCCGAATTGCAGCGCGCCGGCATGCGGGCCGAAGACCAGATCGTTTCTGTGAACGGCGTTCCGTTCACCGGTATGGCCGGGCTGATTCGCCAGGTCTTTTCCGCCCGTCCGGGGGATCTCGTCTCCGTCCTCTATCGCAGTCACGCAGGCGGGATGCAAATGGCCCACATCCACCTGATGCCGCAGCGACGGGCTCCTCCCACAGTTTCCGGTTGGCTGATCGTCATCGTGCTGCTGCTGCTCTTTCCTGCATTCTGCCTTTTGCTTGGCTATTGGGTGGTGCTGGCAAGGCCGCTCGATTGGAATGCCTGGTTCTTCCTGGGCATCATGAATGTGGTCCCGGCCTTCATCGGCCGGGTGAGCTACTTTCCCGGTTTCCTTACCCCTTTCACCATCTTCTGGCAGATCTTCGCCTACCAGTTGATGCTGGTTTCGCTCATCCTCTTCAGCATCTACTTTCCCGTCCGTTCCCGCACCGACCAGCGTCACCCGTGGATTAAGTGGCTCCTGATTGTTCCCCAAATCGCCCTGGTCCCGGCCCAGTTCGTGGTGCAGTACGGTCTGCTTTATCACACCCGCTTCATTCAGCCTTTTCTTTCCGCCGGCGATCCGCTCGACCTTGCGGGAAACGTCTTCGCCTCGATTTCTCTGTGCATTTTCATTGCCGCGATCGTAGGCAAACTATTCGCCGTTCCTGCCCCCGCGCCGGACGCCCGCCGCCGCCTCGGCGTAGTGGCCGCCGGCTCGGTGCTCGGCCTCGGACCTCTGCTGGTCCTGCTGGTGACCTCCACACTCTCGACCAAAACAGTGATGGAGGGAGCGCCTTCCTGGGCTCTGCTCACGGTTGCCATCCTGTTCTCTCTCTTCCCCCTCTCCCTCGCCTACACCGTCATCGTGCAACGCGCCTTGGACTTGCGCATCATCCTTCGCCAAGGCACACGCTACGCCTTTGCCCGGGGCACGCTATGGGTGCTGCAAGTGATCGTGGTTGTGTTCCTGGGCTTCCGGCTGGTTCACTTTGCTCATGCCTCCGGGCGCGTGGGCCAGCTCATCGGCCCCATCCTCTTTGCCGTCGCCGTTCTATTCCTGCAACTACGCGTTGCCCGGCCGCTCGCTCGATGGATTGACCGCCGCTTCTTCCGCGAGGCTTACTCGGTCGAACAGGTGCTGGTTGAGCTTTCCGATCAGGCGCGCAGCTTCACCGAAACGGAGCCCCTGCTCCGTACCATCACCGAGCGCATCAGCCAGACGCTGCATGTGCAACGAATCTCCTTCCTTCTGCGCCAGGGAAAGCTTTTTCAACTGCAAGATGCGCAAGGAATTCCCAGTGCCCTCGAGAGCTCACTGCCAGAAAACTCTTCCACCATGCGGGCTCTGGCCATTGATCGCAGTCCCAAGCGCGTCTACCGCGAGCATCCTGATCCCTGGCTGGCATTGGCCGCCCCTGCCGAAGTCGCGGTGCTCGACCAGCTGCAGGCGGAGCTGCTGCTACCCTTGCCCGGACGCGCCAGTCTTATCGGAGTGATGGTCCTGGGCCCCAAGCTGAGCGAAGAACCCTATTCCCGTTCCGACCGGCGGCTGCTTTCCTCCGTGGCGCTGCAGACCGGCCTGGCCATTGAAAACAGCTCCCTGGTGCATCACCTCGCGGAGGAGTCGGCGCAGCGCCAACGCGTCGATCGTGAAATCGAGATTGCCCGCCAGGTGCAGGAGCGGCTCCTGCCCCAGATTTATCCCGTGGTCAAAGGTTTGGACTTTGCCGGTTTCAGCCGCACCGCCCAGGAGGTTGGCGGCGACTACTACGACTTCATCGCGCTCGAGAACGGCCGCCTGGGCATCGCCATTGGCGATGTTTCCGGCAAAGGCATCTCCGCTGCCCTTTTGATGGCTTCCATCCGCTCTGCCCTGCACGGGCTTACCTTCAGCGGCACCATCAGTCTCGCCCGGCTCATCGAAGGTCTCAACCGGATTATCTACGATTCCTCCACCAGCAACCGTTTCGTCACCTTCTTCTTCGGTGAATACGATCCGGATACCCGCACCCTTGATTACGTGAATGCGGGGCACAACGCGCCCGTACTCTTGCGTCCTACCGCTCCGGGGATGGATAGTTTCTGCAACCCGGAAT
>Ga0302325_10001187_pt1 | contig 67888 bp, 51 predicted proteins | sample Palsa_T0_2_FD_201948 | JGI IMG/M metagenome (GOLD analysis project Ga0302325, IMG submission 201948) | Peat permafrost microbial communities from Stordalen Mire near Abisko, Sweden - Palsa_T0_2 | ecosystem: Environmental > Terrestrial > Soil > Palsa > Peat permafrost | place: Sweden: Abisko...
TGTTGGGCTTGATGTGGATGGATCTCGATTTCGAGGGGTTGGTGATTTACGTGAGACGAGCTTATGTGTGGGGAAGATTCAAAGAGCCGAAGTCGAAAGCGTCAAAGGCTCCCGTTCCCATGCATCCGCTTTTGGCTGGCTTCCTGCTCGCATGGCGCGAGAGAACGAAGTATGCCAAGGAAAGCGACTATGTGTTTCCCAGCGTAAAGCTGAGAGGCAAGAAGCCGCTGTCCGCGTCCATCATGGTGCAGAAATACTTGCGACCCGCAGCCATCAGCGCCGGCGTGATTCCTGCGAACTGGAAGGGGCGCTTCGGTTTTCACAACTTTCGCCATTCACTGGCGACGGCACTGGTGAAGCTGAAAGTGGACCCCAAAACCGTGCAGGGTGTTCTGCGGCACGAGGACTTTGGCACAACGATGGAACTCTATGCACAGTCCGACATGGAGTCCATGCGGGATGCGCAAGGCAAGTTCCTGGAACAGCTCATGGGGGACAGAATTCACCTGCTCACAGAGCGAGTTCAGTGAGAATCATGGGTTGGATCGTGGGTTGGGAATTTCCGCTCTTCGCCACTAAGTGCTTTGAAATGTGGTGGCCAGGGACGGAGTTGAACCGCCGACGCCAGCCTTTTCAGGGCTGCGCTCTACCACCTGAGCTACCTGGCCACTTCCGCCGCACAACTGTCCGCAACTTCGAGCGGCCGATTGGGCCGTGCGCTTTCACTGTGGGGATGCCGCAGAGCAAAACAGCCTATGCGCTGGGACACGTGCGGAACTATCGAATTATAACAACCTCGCGCCCTTCCTCAAAATAGTTGTCGACCATCGTTCGTCGGCCCAACTCACATTCTGCCAGTCTATGGATTGCAGCCTTCCACGAACCCGCCGTCATGAAGAAGTCATGAAGGAAAGGGGCCGTTCGGTTCGCCATTCATGATCGCCAGAGTGCAATGATTGGCGCCAAACCAATAGGGGATCTCGCGGCAGTCAGTCACGTCAAACACGGCCAAATCAGCGTCTTTGCCGGGTTCCACGCTCCCTTTGCGGTCGGCCACGCGAAGCGCCCAGGCTCCGTTGATGGTTGCCGCTGCGATTGCCTCGGCGGGCGACATCTTCATCTGTGTGCAGGCCAGCGACATCGCCATCGGCATGCTGAGCGTTGGGGAAGAGCCCGGATTGTAGTCCGTCGCCAGCGCGACCGCGACACCGGATTCAATTAACCGCCGCGCGTTCGGATACCTCGATAAGCCGAGAAAATAATTTGCTCCCGGGACGAGCGTTGCGAGCGTGTCACTGCGGGCAAGCACCGGCAAGTCGGCATCGTTCACGTGGTCCATGTGGTCGAGAGACGCTGGCTGAAAGCGAAGCAGCGGGGAAAGTCGCGTCTCGCTAAGTTGTCCTGCATGGGCGCGAACGCCGAGATCGTGCGTTTTCGCCGCTGTAAACATCTGTGTCGTTTCGTCGGTGCTGAATGCTCCACGATCGCAGAACACGTCCACGAACCGGGCGAGTTTGCGCTTCGCGACTGCGGGGATCATTTCGTTGCAGACGAGGTCAACATATTCCTGAGAGAGTCCGCGATACTTGGGCGGAACCACGTGTGCCCCAAGAAAAGTGGGAACGACGGTGCCAGGCCACTCGCGCGCCGCCGAACGGATGGCTGCGAGCGACTTTAGTTCCGATTCGAGGGTGAGACCATAACCGGATTTCGCCTCAACGGTTGTGGTCCCATGACGAGCCATGTCTTCCAAGGTTGCGAAAACCTTCTCGGCTAGCGCGGTTTTGCCGGCCTTCCGCACTCCATCGATGCTGGAGCGAATCCCACTGCCAGCTTCTGCAATCTCTTCATAGCTCGCGCCAGAAATCCGCTTCTCAAAATCCACCAGTCGCGGATGCATGAACACCGGGTGCGTATGGGAGTCGACAAGGCCGGGCAGAACCACGCGCCCGCGGCAATCGATTTCGCGAATCTTCTTGCGATTTTTCTTGAGCCACGGATCGCGCAGAGCTTCCTTGGTCGTGCCGGCAGAAACAATCTTGCCGCCGAGGCAGAGCACGGCTGCGTCTTGAACGATTCCCAGTTCCGAAAGGGAAGTTCCCCGTCGCGGGCCGCTCGCCGTCAAGCGCAGGGTTAGGAGTTGGCCGATGTTCGCCAACAAAAGTGGCTTGGAATTCACGCAATTACCATCATTGATTTGTTTCCGAGCGAGGGCGACGAATTCGGAACTTGCATGTCTATTTCCCCATCGGCACCTTCACGCCCGTCTTCACCGCAAACGCTTTCGCCTCGTCATATCCAGCGTCAACGTGCCGAATCACGCCCATGCCCGGATCGGTCGTCAGCACGCGCTCAATCCGCTTGGCCATCATATCGGTTCCGTCGGCGACCGTGACTTGCCCCGCATGCAGCGAGTAGCCAATGCCTACTCCGCCGCCATTGTGGATTGAAACCCACGACGCGCCCGCTGCCGTATTCACCAGCGCATTCAGCAGCGGCCAATCGGCCACCGCGTCCGAGCCGTCTTTCATGCTCTCGGTTTCGCGAAATGGAGAAGCTACCGAGCCGCAATCCAGGTGATCGCGTCCAATCACGATGGGAGCTTTGATCGTGCCTTTCTTCACCAGATCGTTGATCGCCAGCCCGAACCGTGCCCGCTCACCATATCCCAGCCAGCAGATGCGCGCCGGCAGTCCTTGAAACTTGATGCGCTTGCGCGCGAGGTCAATCCAACGCCGCAGGCTGCGATTCTCTGGAAAAAGTTGGAGCACGAGATCGTCGGTGATGGCGATGTCCGAAGCTTCGCCCGAAAGCGCCGCCCACCGAAACGGCCCGCGCCCCTCGCAAAACAGAGGACGAATATACGCCGGAACAAATCCCGGAAAGTCGTACGCATTCTTCACACCGCGCTGGAAGGCAAACGTACGAATATTATTGCCGTAGTCAAACGTGACCGAGCCCATCTTCTGCAGGCGCAGCATGCCTTCAACGTGCTTGGCCATAGCGTCCAGCGACCGCTCCTGATAGGCGTGCGGGTCATTCTTTCTCAAATCAAGTGCAGCTTCAAAGGTCATGCCGTTGGGCACATATCCGTTCAGCGGATCGTGCGCCGACGTCTGATCGGTGAGAATGTCGGGCACCACGCCGCGTTCGGCCAGTTCCGGAATGATGTCGGCGCAATTGCCCACCAGTCCGACCGAAACATTTTCTTTTTTGCGGACTGCATTTTTCAGAATGCGCAGGGCCTCGTCGAGCGTGGTGACAAGAAAATCGCAATAGCCAGTCTTGAGGCGCTTCTTGATGCGCTCGGGATCGACGTCAATCCCAAGAAACGCCGCGCCGGTCATGGTTGCCGCCAGCGGCTGCGCTCCGCCCATGCCGCCCATGCCGCCGGAGACAATCAGTTTCCCGGTAAGATCGCCGCCAAAGTGTTTGTCGCCAGCCGCGTTGAAAGTTTCGTAAGTCCCCTGCACGATGCCCTGCGACCCGATGTAGATCCACGATCCGGCCGTCATCTGGCCATACATCATCAGGCCGGCGCGCTCCAGTTCATTGAACTTTTCCCAGTTGGAAAAATGACCGACAAGATTCGAGTTGGCGATGAGCACGCGGGGCGCGTATTCGTGCGTCTTGAATATCCCCACCGGCCTACCCGACTGCACCAGCAGCGTCTCATCATTCTCCAGACTCTTCAGCGAACTGACGATGGCGTGATAACAATCCCAGTTGCGTGCGGCTTTGCCCGTGCCGCCATAGACGACCAGATCCTGAGGGCGCTCGGCGACTTCCTCGTCAAGATTGTTCATGAGCATGCGCATGGCCGCTTCCTGCTGCCATCCTCGGCAAGCGAGCGAGGTGCCGCGCGGGGCGCGGATGGGAGTATATGCAGACTGCTGAATCTCGGTGTCGACGGGCATGGGGATATGGTAGTTGGTCGGGAGCGTAATCATCAATCGCAAGTGATGCCGTCCAGGCCACTCCAGATTTCGTAATCTGGAGAGGGCACCATTGGCGATGCGCGGTCTGCGCGGAGAAGATTGTCCGCGCTACACGATTCCGCTAACGCTCAGAATTGCCCGGTTGTTGCAAGTGGACGACAAGATAAGACTCAGAAGGAACCCGGCCGAAACTAAACGGCAACGGTCCCCAAACCGAGGAATAAAACCCCGCCCCCATTCCCATCGTGGCAACGTAGGCGCGAGGATCAACCTGCAAGATCCGTTGTGCAGCCACAAATTGCGGCGCGATAGGGAACGTGCTGGTGGTGTTTTCCGGGATCACCACTACGTCTCCTGTTTGAAAGGTGAACTTGTCATACTCCACTGGTTGCGCGCCTAACAATTGCATGTAGTACTGGAAGCCCCAGTGTCCTTCGAACAAAACGCTGCCTTGGACCTGAGTCTGTCGAGAGATTAAGTCGGGCACGGCGCGCCCTGAGTTGGCCAAGGCAGTGTCTCCCCAGGCGATAGCGAGCGAAATCATCGCGGAGAGAACGAGGGGGACAGCGAATGTTACGGTCGAAATTCCGGACGAGGAGGAGGCGGTTCGTTTTCCCTCTTTATCCAACCGCCGGGCGAGCAGAATTGCTGCCGCGGGGATCAGTGGAAGCATTGAGCGAGCGTTGACGGTCCAGTTCACAAATGCGGCAAACAGGAACGTACCAACAACCCAGAAGGCCAATAGAGCCAAGTCCGCGTTTCCTTGTCCTCGATTGTGTTTTCTATGGTCCGCGATTACCAGTCCCAGCACGGAAATTCCGCCGGCAACATAAAGGGCAAACTGCGCCCCGATCCATGTCCAATTTTGTCGAGGGTCATGAATTAAGGGAAGCACCCAGCGCATGCCCACGGCCAACCCGGCGAGCGCCGCTGCCAGACTTCCAAGAATCAACTGCCGCCGATTCCATAGAAAAGGGGAGAAGAGCAAAATCGGCAGCGCGCAGCCTCCGAGAAAGCTGAGGCCTACTAGTCCGCTGATCAGGCGCGAGGTTTGATCGACGTGTTGTGGCGATCGTGCATATGCGGCAGCGTCCCAGAGCAAACCTCGTCCGTAAAGCGCCTTGCTCCAGAGTTGGTAGGTCGCCAGGCTCGATGCGGGAATCAACAAGTACCAGAGCCAGGCCCCGACACGGCGCTGTTTTAACAGTGAGTATGCGGGGAGCAGCAGGATCAAAGATGCACCAAAGTATTTAGTCAGAGCGCATGCAGCAATCAGCACACTGCTTGCCGCGAAATAAAAGGGCTTGCCTGAGTCCATCCCTTGCAACCAGAAGGTGATGGCCCAAACCCATAACGCCAGCATCATGACATCGCACATTACACCGGTAGCTGAGACCAGGAATCCGGGAGCGAACAGCGTGGCCGCGGCAGCGATCAGAGGAGCTGCGGTGAAGCGCTCTGCCAAGCGGTATGTTCCCAAAACCACAGCGAGTGCGGGCAAAAGAAAGCCCAGGTGCCACGCTCTCTCCGACCAGCCCGCCACGATTCCAATCAAGGCTCCGTAATAAGAGGACAGCGGAGGATTTTTTGTGATCGCGGACATGGGCATGTCGGTGACGTACCAAACGACACTGAATCCGTAGGGATTTAGAGGGTGCTGCGAGAGCTGCTGTGCCGTCCAGACAAATAGGGGGTCGTCAATATGAAAGGCCTTGCCGGAGAAAGGGAGCAGGCAGGCCAGGGTGGCCAGGGTGAGAAAAAAATAGGAATGCAGCCCTGTCCAGCGAGCGAAAATCATCGGGGGAAGTCGGTCTCGCGCGTATTGATTCTCGCCGATACTCATTCCCACTCAATCGTTCCGGGCGGCTTTGAGGTAATGTCATAGACCACGCGATTGACCCCGCGCACTTCATTCACAATGCGATTCGAAATCGTCTTCAGCACTTCGTAGGGCAGCGGAACCCAGTCTGCGGTCATGCCATCCTCGGAATGCACGGCGCGGACAGCGCAGGTGTAAGCGTAAGTCCGCTGATCGCCCATCACGCCGACCGACATCACCGGCAAGAGCACGGCAAACGACTGCCAGATTTTCTGGTAGAGACCGGCCTTCTTGATCTCGCCTACGACGATGTCATCGCACTCGCGCAGCAAGTCAGCGCGCTCTTTGGTCACTTCACCTAAAATACGCACCGCCAGGCCGGGTCCGGGGAAAGGCTGGCGCTGCAGAATGTCCTCGGGCATTCCGAGATCGCGGCCGATCCGGCGAACTTCATCTTTGAATAAGTCCTTTAACGGCTCGATGAGCTTGAGCTTCATCTTGTCGGGCAACCCGCCTACGTTGTGATGGGACTTGATGACCTGCGACGGGCCGCGCACAGAGCGCGACTCGATGACGTCAGGATAGAGCGTACCCTGCACCAGCCACTCGACCTTGCCTTCTTCTTTCTCAATTCGATGGGCTTCGGCGTCAAAGACCTCGATAAACTCGTTGCCGATGATTTTGCGCTTTGTCTCCGGATCGCTTACTCCCGCCAGCTTTTGCATAAAGCGGTCGGTGGCATCGACAGCGACCAGATGCAGTCCAAGATTGTCGCGCAGATTTTTCTGAACTTTCTCAAACTCGTTCTTGCGCAGGACTCCGTTATTCACAAAAACGCAAGTCAGACGGGACCCTTCGACTCCGCTCAGGGCAAGTTTCCCGGGGTCGTGGCGGAGAGCACGATCGACGAGCACCGCGGCGACGGAAGAATCGACTCCGCCGGAAAGCGCGCAGATCGCCCGCCCATTGCCGACCTGCTGCTTCACCTGGGCTACAGTCGCATCGATAAAATGCTGAGGCGTCCAGGAAGGCTTTGCGCCACAGATGTTGAGCGCGAAGTTGCGCAGAATGTCCGTACCGAGCGGAGTGTGGTGCACCTCAGGATGAAATTGCACTGCCCACATTTTGCGCTCGGGGTTTTCGATGGCGGCGACCGCGTTCGGAGTCTTCGCCGTCAGGCGGAAACCCTGGGGCAGTTCTTCGGCCGAGTCGCCGTGCGACATCCAGACCGCGAGAAGGTGGGGCAGTCCCTGAAACAGTTGCGAGTCAGGGTGCTGAATCTCAACCTTGGCGTGGCCATACTCGCGTTTAGCGGCCGGACGTACCTTGCCGCCGAGCGCGTACACCATGAACTGCAATCCGTAGCAGATGCCGAGCACGGGGATGCCAAGTTCAAAAACACTTTTGTCGGCGAGCGGCGCATCTTTGTCGTAAACTGACGACGGCCCGCCCGACAAGATAATCCCCGCCGGAGAGTAGCTGCGAATTTCCTCGAGCGCGGCGCTAAAGGGAAGAACGACGGAAAAGACTTTTTGTTCGCGGATGCGGCGCGCAATCAGCTGCGAATACTGCGCCCCGAAATCGAGGACAACGATGGACTGGGTTTCCACGGATGAGTGTCTCAGATCGGAATCATTTAGTCATTAAATCATTTGGTCATTGAATCATTTGAATCACTTGAGGTGGTGGTTGTGATTGACTCAATGACTAAAATGATTCAATGGCTCAATAATGCTACTTGACAACAACACTCACCAGCTTCTTCGGCACGACGATGACTTTCACGACCTGCTTGCCGGCCAGCGCAGTGCGCACTTTTTCATCGGTCAGTGCGGCTTGCTTAATTTGGTCTTCATTCGCGTTCGCCGGCACGACGACTAGGCCGCGCAACTTCCCGTTGACCTGAACGGGAATCTCGATCTCGTCCTCGGCAGCCAAGGCCGCGTCGTACTTGGGCCACGGAGCTTTCAGCAGATTGTTCGTCTGGCCAGTCATCTCCCACAACTCGTGCGCCAGATATGGAGCCATGGGCGCCAGCAGCAAAGCAATGTTGCGCTGCACGTCTTTAATCAAGGTCGCCGGGACTTGGCCGCCGGCAATTGTGTCTTCGGCTCCATAAATTTCATTCACCAGTTCCATGATGGCCGCGATACAGGTGTTGAAGTGCCAGCGTCCCTGGAAATCGTCGCTGACGCGCTTGATGGTTTGGTGCAACTTGCGCTGAATCGAGCGGGCTTCGGGCGACAGCGACTCTGTCTCTTTTTGTCCGGCTTCGGCGGCTAGCCGCGTCTCTACGGGAGAGTTTCGCAGATAAAATCGGTAGACTCGTCCCAGAAAACGCTGAATGCCTTCTATGCCGGAGTCTTGCCAGTCGAGATCGCGGTCGGGAGGCGCGGCAAACAGCGTGTACATACGAACCGCGTCGGCTCCGTAGCGCTCCACCATTTCGTCGGGCGAGACTGTGTTCCCTAGACTCTTCGACATCTTCGCGCCATCTTTAATCACCATTCCCTGGGTGAACAGACGCTTCACGGGTTCGTCGTTTTTCACCAGACCCATATCGCGCATGAACTTGGTCCAGAAGCGCGAATAGATGAGGTGAAGGATGGCATGTTCCACGCCGCCGATGTATTGATCGATGGGAAACCAATAGGCAATGATTTCGCTATCAAAAGGCGCACAGTCGTTGTGCGCATCGGCATAGCGATAGAAGTACCACGACGAATCGACGAACGTATCCATCGTGTCCGTCTCCCGCCGAGCCGGCCCGCCACATTTCGGACAAGTCGTATTCAGAAACGACGGCACGTTCATCAGCGGCGATCCGCCGGCCAAGGTGATGGGCACGTTATCCGGCAAAATCACCGGCAGATCGTTTTCCGCTACCGGCACGACTCCGTCTTTCTCGCAATACACCATCGGGATCGGCGTGCCCCAATAGCGCTGGCGCGAGATGCCCCAGTCCTTGATGCGGAAGGTAACGGTCGCTTTGCCGAACCCTTTTTCTTCGGCGCGCGCCGACATCTTTTCGATCCCTTCCTCGCAGGTGAGGCCGCTGAACTCGCCCGAGTTCACCAGAATCCCGTCCATGGTTGTAAACGGAAGTTGCGGTTCGGCCATGGTTTCTTCCGGATCGCTCGACCGCGGCAGAATCACCAGCCGAATATCCAGCTTGTATTTTCTGGCGAATTCGTAATCGCGCTCATCGTGCGCCGGCACGCTCATGATCGCGCCCGTGCCGTAGTCCATGAGGATGTAGTTCGCCACCCACACCGGCATCGGTTCGCCGTTATAAGGATTCTTTGCATAGCGGCCGGTAAAGACGCCATGCTTTTCGATGGTGCCGATATCGCCCGCTTCTTTCGCGCGGCGCTGCTCAGCGATGAGCTCTTCCACCTGAGCCCGCAATTTCGGATCGCGGGAAATCATGTCGCGCACAATCGGATGCTCGGGCGCTAACTGCACCGAGGTCGCGCCGTAGATCGTATCCACACGCGTGGTGAAAACTGTGATCGTCGATCCCGCGGGGCCGATTGTTCCGCCCAGATCGAAATCCACCAGCGTGCCTTCGCTGCGCCCGATCCAGTTCTGCTGCATGATACGGACTTTTTCCGGCCACCCGTCCAGCGTTTCCAGATCGCGCAACAACTCGTCCGCATACTTGGTGATCCGCAAGAACCACTGTTCCAATTCCCGCTGCTCAACCGGAGTGTCTTCATGACGCCAGCACATTCCACCGACCACCTGCTCGTTCGCAAGCACGGTGCAGCACTGCGGACACCAGTTCACCTTGCTCTTCTTCCGATAAGCCAGTCCCGACTGGTAGAGCTTCAGAAAGAACCACTGGTTCCAGCGGTAGTAATCGGGCAGGCAAGTCGTAACCTCGCGCGACCAGTCGTAAGCGAACCCAAGGCGCTTCATTTGCACCTTCATGGCCGCAATATTCGCGAGCGTCCACTCCCTGGGCGGAGTGTTGTTCTTGATCGCCGCATTCTCCGCCGGTAGGCCGAACGAATCCCAGCCCATGGGATGAAGCACGTTGAACCCGTTCATCCACATGTAGCGCGCCAGCGCATCGCCGATCGAATAATTGCGGACGTGCCCCATGTGCAGCGCGCCAGAAGGGTAGGGAAGCATCTCCAAAACGTAGAACTTAGGCTTGGTGGGATGGGCCTCGGCAGCGTATAGCGACGGATCGCTCTGCCAGCGTTCGGTCCATTTCTGCTCGATGCGATGGGCATCGTAGCGTTCTTCGTTACGGTCGAGGTTACGGTCGGGGTTACGTTCGAGGCGCGCGGTGGTGATAGGTTTGTCTTCCTGTTGCATAAATATAGATTTAGGTGGTTCAGTAAACAATGATCTTTGATTCTACAACGGCAAAGGGTCAGCGCCAGCCGTCTAAGTCAGCCGCCGAGCAGACTGCAACGCGCTGCCGCCGCTTTGTCACGGGGCGGCGACTCTCCTGCTATACGATCCGGGTAAGTCTGGGTTACCATGCAAAAGCGTTATGCCAATCAGACGGAGCGTTTCCGTGAAAAATTTCTTGCGCATTACCCTTGTCATCTTCCCTCTGACTCTGGCCGTTCTTGCCCAGGCGCCCTCCATTCCCGCGGCGCCCGCCACCCCGAAGCGTCCGGTCACCGACGAATATCAAGGCGCAAAAGTCACCGACGATTATCGATGGCTGGAAAACTGGGATGATCCCGAAGTCAAACAGTGGAGCGCCGGGCAGAATGCTCGCACTCGCGAGTATCTGGACAATTTACCGGCGCGTCCCGCCATTAAACAACGTCTGCAGCAGTTGATCAACGCCGGTTCGGTGGCCTATTCGTTTTTGCAATTCCGAGGCGGAGTTCTGTTCGCTATGAAAAGCCAGCCGCCCAAGCAGCAGCCCATGCTGGTGGCTCTGGGTTCAGGGGCTAATCCGGCCGGCGAGAAAATCGTCTTCGATCCCAACGCCGCCAGCGCTAAAGGATCGATCGCGGTGGATTTCTACGTTCCCTCGCTCGACGGAAAGTTTGTGGCCATGGCGCTCTCGGAAAATGGCTCGGAAGACAGTGCAGCCCACGTTTTCGAAGTCGACACAGGCAAGGAACTTCCCGACCGCGTGCCGCGCGTCAACTTCGCAACCGCCGGCGGCAGCCTAGACTGGAAAGCCGATAGCTCCGGTTTTTACTACACGCGCTATCCCCAGGGAAATGAGCGTCCCCCGGAAGAGGTGAATTTTTACCAGCAGGTTTATTTTCACCAGCTCGGCGCCGATCCGGGCCATGACACCTATGTCATCGGCAAGGATTTTCCGCGCATCGCCGAAATTCAGTTGCGTACGAGCGACGATGGCCGCTGGATGATTGCCACCGTCTCCAACGGAGACGGCGGGCAGTTTGCTCACTACCTGATGGATGCTGCTGGATACTGGACACAGATCACACGATTCGAAGACGAAATCGTCTCCGTCAAAGTGGCGTCCGATGGCAGCCTCGTCTTGCTTTCCCACAAAAACGCTCCCAGAGGCCAGATTTTGCGCCTGCCGCTAGCGCGCTTCGATGCTGGGAAACTCGCTGGAAAAGTGGATCTCGCGCAAGCGCAGGTCATCGTTCCCCAAAGTCTCGGCCCGGGCGCCGGTCACGACGAGAGCGCTCGTGCCTCTATTGAGAGCTTCGTGCCGGCTCCCGGACGGCTGTACGTCACCGACATCATCGGTGGTCCGTCGCGCGTGCGCGTGTTCGATCCCCAAGGACTCCCGCTGCCGGCGCCCGCCCTGCCACCGATCCCGGGCGTAGGCGCTGTGGTTCCGATTGACGCCGGCAATGCGCTGTTCTTCGTCACCACCTATCTCCAGCCCTCCGCCTGGTATCGCTTTGACGCCGCTAGCGGGAAATTCGCCCGCACCGCTCTCTCTCAGGTTGCACCCTTCAACTTCGATGACGCTGAAATAATCCGCGAATTCGCCATTTCCAAAGACGGCACCCGCGTACCGCTCAATATCCTGCGGCGCAAAGGCACGAAGCTGGATGGGAGCAATCCCACGCTGCTGTATGGTTATGGCGGCTACGGCGTCAACGAGAAGCCGTATTTCGCCGGGACGACTGCGCGCGTCTGGCTCGATCAGGGCGGCATTTACGTGTACGCTAACATTCGCGGCGGCGGCGAGTACGGCGAGGAATGGCACCACCAGGGCAACCTCACCCGCAAGCAAAACGTCTTCGATGATTTCATCGCATGCGCTCAACACCTGATCGACCAGAAATACACTTCGCCCGCTCATCTCGCCATCATCGGCGGAAGCAATGGCGGCCTGCTCATGGGCGCAACCTTCACGCAGCGCCCCGATCTTTTCCGCGCCGTTGTCTCTTATGTTGGCATTTACGACATGTTGCGTGTCGAACTCGACCCTAACGGCGAATTCAATACGACGGAGTTCGGTACGGTGAAGAATCCGGACGAGTTCAAGGCCCTCTATGCTTACTCCCCGTACCATCATGTAAAAGACGGCACGGCTTATCCGGCAATCCTGTTTCTGACGGGCGAAAATGACCATCGCGTGAATCCCCTGCACTCGCGCAAAATGACGGCGCGTTTGCAGGCTGCCAATAATTCGAACCATAATTCGAATGACAGTTCGAGCCATCCCGTTTTGCTGCGAACCTCATCGAACTCGGGCCACGGCATTGGGACCGCGCTCAACGAGCGTATCGAACAGGGAGCGGATGTCCTCAGCTTTCTGTTTGAGCAGATGGGAATCACGTTTGTTGCGGTACCGAAGTGAATGAACGCCGGTGGAGGCGTTTTGGTGAGTCGTCTTTTTTCTCGACTAACTCCTTCAACGCCTCTACGTTTCGCAGATCATCTCCCGGATCATCAATCGGCGTTTCTGCGATAAAGGCCGCATGTTTCAATCGGCGATCGTTCAGCAATGCCCGAAACACCTCCAACCCCAATTTTCCGCGGCCGATATGTTCATGGCGATCCAGGCGCGACCCGCGGTCTGCCTTCGCATCATTGCAATGCCACACACGCACGTTCTTCATTCCCACGGTTCGATGTAGATGCCGCAGCGTAAGCTCGCGTCCCTCTTCGCTGACGATGTCGTATCCCGCGACATGCGTGTGGCAGGTATCGATGCAGGCGCCCACCGGCGTCGCCGGACGCAGAAGGTCCAATAGCTCCGCTACCTGCTCGAAAGTGCCGCCCAGCGAGTATTCCGCGCCCGCCGTATTTTCCAGCAGGATCGTCAGACCGCCCTTCGCGAGGTCGAGATCTTTGCACGCTTCGGTAATCGAGGAGGCGGTCCGCATCAGCCCCTGCTCGCGGCTCGCCCCACGAAATGATCCGGGATGTAAGACAAGGTACTCCGCACAGAGGGCCAGACCGCGCTCTAACTCGCCTCGAAACGCTGCAATCGATTTCTTCAGGAAGGGAGCATTCGTTCCTGCCAGGTTGATCAGATAATTTGAATGGATGACGAGCGGCTTCAGATCGTAGTTTTGTCTCAGCTTGTTCATCGTCTCGCACTGGCTTCGTCCCAGAGAATAGGGTTGCCATTGCCGGGGGCTGGTGGAAAAGATCTGGAACGTGTTGCATCCCAGCCGGAACGCGCGCTCAGCGGCGTTCTCGACGCCGCCCGCGATTGACGTGTGGATTCCGATCCGCCGCGAAGTTGTCATCGGCGCCGTCTCGGGCGCAGGCCATTTGAGAGGATCTTTGTCGGAGGGGCAAATCTCAGCCATCTCGAAATTCTAAGGTACCCGAGACAACGCCACGTAACGAGCCGTGCCGAATTTCGTCTGTACAGCTTGTCTTTTAGAGCTTAAAATTCGCTCAAAGAGGAGGGCTTCATGCAAATCCCCCGCCTTTTGCTTCTTACGCTGCTGATCGCGGTGTGCGTTGCGCCGGTTGCGGCGCAGTTATCCCTTAAGCCAGAGAAGACCCCTGCCGCTTCCCAACCTCAACTGGACGGACTGATTGCTCCTCCGGACTTTCGCGCGCACGTTCTTCCGCTCGCTCCAAGTGTGCGGGCCAGAATTCGCGACATTCAGCCCGAACTGCCTTTGGACCAGACTCTCGACTCAACTTTCGATTCCACGCTCGCGCAGAACGACACGGATTGTCTCAGCATGCGGACCTATCGCGTTACTCGCGACTATCCAGACTCCGATTCGACACGGCTAGCGGGGTATTCTGAATGCCAGCGCGCTGCCCGGTTTCAGATGAAAACCGCCGTGGAGTCGCGAGAGATAGCGCCGCGCTGAGTGCAGTTGAAGGCTGTTGTCCACATCACTGTCGCTTCTGCGCCCGCCATTTGCCCAGTTCCACCCCGAACGCTAAACTTAATAACTCGGGGTAATCCCTATGCTAGTCGTGATGCAAGCGCAGGCCACCGAAGAGCAGGTCCGCGCCGTTTGCCAGAAAATCGAAGCGCTTGGGTACCGCGCCCACTCCATGCCTGGAGCGCAGCGTACCGCCATCGGCATCACCGGGAATAAGGGCGAGGTCGAAGCCGGATCGCTCGAAGAAATGCCGGGAGTGCAGGAAGTAATCCGCGTCTCGAAGCCCTACAAGTTGGTCAGCCGCGACACCAAGCCCGACAACACGATCATCAAGTTTCCCGGCTCAAGCGTCACCATCGGCGGCCCGGACCTGGCGATCGTTGCCGGCCCGTGCGGCATCGAAACTCGCGACCAGGCATTCACCATCGCCGAACGCGTAGCGCGTGCCGGAGCCCAGTTCTTCCGCGGCGGAGCCTACAAGCCCCGTACGTCTCCGTATTCTTTCCAGGGCCTGGGGGAAGAAGGACTGAAGATCATGGCCGAGGTTCGCGATCGCTTCGGCCTGCTCGTTGTTACTGAAGCCGTCGATTACGAATCGCTGGATCTGGTCGATCAGTATGCCGATGTCATCCAGATTGGCGCGCGCAACATGCAGAATTTTTCTCTTCTCAAGCGCGCAGGACGAGCGCGCAAACCCGTTCTATTAAAGCGGGGCATCTCGGCGACGCTGGAAGAATTCCTGATGGCCGCCGAGTACATCATGAGCGAAGGCAACTACAACATCGCCCTGTGCGAGCGCGGGGTGCGCACTTTCGCCGATCACACCCGCAACACGCTCGACCTCAGCATCGTGCCAGCGGTCCAGCGCCTGAGTCATTTGCCGATCATTGTGGATCCGAGCCATGGCACCGGCAAGCGCAACAAAGTGACGCCCCTTTCGCGCGCCGCGGTCGCCGTCGGAGCCGATGGGCTGATGGTCGAAGTCCATCACGATCCCGACCGGGCTTTGTCGGACGGCATGCAGTCGTTGTTCCCCGATCAGTTTGACGCGCTCATGGCGCAGGTCCGGCAGATCGCGGCGGTGCTCGGACGCGAGATTATGCCGGCAGCGGCCGAATCGACAAATGTTGCTGAACCTGCGCGAAGGAGGTAGATACTTAACGATGCGCGCTTGCCTCGTGGTCGCTTCCGGCATTTTAGTCGCGTGCATATGGTCGTTCGCGCAGAATCCCTCATCGGGGGCAGATTCCACCAGTGTGCCAAACTCCACGGAAAGCCATTCGGGAGCGGAACACGGGATATATCCGAGTGGCTTTGAGATCCTTAGTCGAGAAAAGGAGCCAGACGCCTTGGGTTTCTACCCGAGCCAAGTCTTAGCCCGGGTGCGAAGCAAGTGGTACCCGCAAATACCAGAGCTACAGGAGTTGATCGGGCGGAAACGGGGCATCACGGTAATGGAGATTGAGATAGGCCGTGATGGTTCGCTGGGAAAGATGACAAAGGCCGGGTCCGCCGGTGATGATTCCCTAGATACAGTTGCCTCAGAAGCGATTTCTTCGTCTGCGCCCTTTGCCCCCCTACCTGCGGCCTACCACGAGAAGGCGCTGAAAATGAGAATGCATTTTGGCTACGGCCAGCCCGCTAGCGCGGAAGCGCCGTTCTGCGACGGCCCTAATTGGGGTGCACATCCCGCGGCATACGTCCTGCATCAGGTCGGAGAGGGAATCACGCCACCAAAAGCGACATACTCTCCCGACCCTGAATATTCGGAAAAAGGACGCAGGGATAAATATATGAGCGTCGTACAGATCGCCGGCACGGTCGATCCGCAGGGTTCCTTCAAGGACTTATGCGTGTCGCAGGCGGGCGGTGCTGGACTGGACGAGAAAGCGATGGAAGCCGTCAAGATGTGGAAGTTCGAACCGGCAATCCAGCGGGGAGAGCCGGTTGCAGTCCGTATCAACGTGGAAGTGAGCTTTCGCCTTTATTGATCGATATCTACTCGTAGCGTAGTCTTTCGTTTGCGCAAACTTCTTCTCATCGCCGTCGCCGTCCCGCTCGTCCTGGCCGCCGGCTGGTACTACTTCCACGAGCGCACTCTACCCGCCTACGGACCGCTCTACCGAGAGTATGCATATATCTCGAACGGTAAGAGCAACACAGTTACCGTTGTGGATCTGCGCAGCTTCCGCCCGGTAAGAACGCTGCAAGTTGGCAATGAGCCAACTGGAGTCGCGGCCAATCCCAGGCGCAACGAAGTTTACGTTGTGAATTCCGGCTCTTCGAATATCAGCGTGATCGATGCGGAGCAGAATAAAGTAGTGGCTACCATCGGTGTTTACGGGCGTCCCTTTTTCATCGATGTTTCGCCGGACGGGCGCCGCGCCTACGTCGCTAATTCCGGTTCCAATAATGTTTCTGTTATCGATCTCGATCGGCGCATGATTGCAGCCACGCTTCACGTGGGAGGAAGTCCGGGCCTGGCACGGGTTTCGCCGGATGGTTCCACCGTGGTAGTCAGCAATCGCGCCGACAACTCTGTCTCGATCATCGACGCGCAGCGCCTCGCCGTGCGCTCGGCCATCAACATTTGTATTCATCCTGAGGACATTGCCATCATGCCGGATTCGAGCAAGGCGTTTATTTCGTGCTCGGGATCGGGCCAGGTGGCGAGCATCGAGCTCAAAAAGGGCGATCTTGCGAACGATAAACTGCTCGCGCTCCTCGATGTCGGAAAATCTCCGGTGAGCCTGGCGCTGAAGCCGGACGGCGGAGAACTGGTTGCTTTCAACTTTGACGCGGGCAGCATTTCCATGGTCGAGACTACGCCCAATGAAGTGTCGGGCAGTTATCTGGTTGGCTCTCAGCCCACGCGCGGTGTTGTTTCGAGCGATAACTCGCGCTTATACATCTCTAACTTCGGATCGAACAACATCGCGGTCTATGATATCGACTTAGGCAAGATCGTTGCGTATTTGCCGGTAGGGACGCATCCCGACGCGCTCGCGCTTTCGCAGAATCAGAACTATCTGCTGGTACTCGACTCCGGATCCGGAGACCTCGCTGTAATTCAGAAACGGACGCCGAAGAAGAAATTTGAGCCCTCGGAATATTCTTTGCTGACCATCATCCCGGTGGGCATGCAGCCGAATCAGATTGTGGTGAAATCGTTTCTGGCGACAAGGCTGATCGAAGGGCGCTAGGCCCTGTAAAGAGGGGGGGCGACCCTGTTGGGGTCCACCCCTATGATTGACGATCTTCTTACGAGAAGCTGTCTTATGGCTATCTTCCTTACACCCCTGCAAGGTTATTGTGGAAGGTCGAGGTGACGGCTTCAAAAGTCTGAACCTTCGGCGTTCCATCGATCATTTTTGCAAGCAAGAGCGACAATTGCCTGAAATCTCACGTCCAACAAGGACGCTGGGCGTGGGCGGACGAATGCGTCCGCCCCTACGCGATATCAATTCTATTTCGGCATCACTTCGTGCGCCAACTTGCTCGCAACCACTTCGCGTATATCGTTGCGTTTCTTTCCCGCTTCGATCATGGCTTCTCGCGATCCGTAGTGCTTGGCGAAGATGGTGGCTGTTTTAGCGTCGCTCTGATCGAATGCCGCCCAATTCGGAAACATCAGCCCCACCGCAACATCCCAGTCATTCGGGCCGTCGGTGGTTACGTTGGTCCAGACCTTGTAGTCGGTAATGATGCCTTCCTTCTTCACCGCCTCATAGGAAGGCTTCAGGTGCTCACGAAAATCTTTCCAGAATGGTTCTGCCTGGCCTGGCTTGATGCGGTAATAGATGACACGCCACACCGGTCCAATGTCATAGTTCGGACTCTGCGCGAAGGCGGGGAGCGCGGTTAGCAGAGTTGCAACAAACAGCGTGACCCATAGAGCTTTTCTCATCTTTTCTCCTAATTGTTATTGGAATGGAACGGACGGCGAAGCTTATCATCCCTGACAACGGTTTACAAATCATTGTCACGTTGCAGTTTCAGGGCAGCGGCTAAAGCCGTCGGCCTGGCTTCTTCCGCAGCCGGCTAAGAGTGTGATGATGAGCCAGTCACGCGGTGGCGGTACTCACTTTTCGGAAATGTTCGAGGATGGCTTCGGCCTGAGATCTGGTCACGACCGCCGACAGGGCCGCTACGTCGGCCTGCTTTACGGCTTGCAGGCTGCCGAAATGTTCCAGCAGACGGCGGGTGGTGGATTCGCCCACGCCGGGAATTTCCCGCAGCTCGGTGGCGCGGTCGCGGATCTGGCGGCGTTTGCGATGGAAGGTTACGGCGAAGCGATGGGCTTCATCGCGGATTTGCTGCACCAGATGTAAGACGGGGGAGTGATGATCGAGCGCAACGGGGTCGTCCTCCTGTCCGTAAACGTAGATGATCTCTTCTCTTTTCGCGATGGCGGCAAGTGGCTGGTTGATGATTTCGAGGGATTCCAGAGCTTGGGCTGCGGCGTGCAGTTGTCCTAGGCCGCCGTCGATCAGCACCAGGCTGGGCATGGTCTTTTTCCCGTCGCGCTTGATCTCTTCGCAAACACGCCGGTAACGGCGCGTGACCACTTCGCGCATGGAGGCGAAATCGTCCACGCCTTCGACGGTCTTGATAATGAATTTGCGGTAGTCGGATTTCTTCATTCTCCCGTCTTCCCAGACGACCATCGACGCCACCGTCTCTGCCCCCTGAATATGCGAAATGTCGAAACACTCGATGCGCTTCGGCAGCTCGGGAAGGCCCAAAGCGTCTTGCAGGGCTTCTTGAATGGCGCGCGAATTCGGCTTCAGGATGCGGAAGCGCTGATCGTAGGATTGCTTGGCATTGGTGCCGGCGAGATCGATGAGTTCGCGCTTTTCTCCGCGCTGCGGCACGGTGATGTGGACTCTGGTGGCTCGTCCACCCTCTCCCGCGAGTTGATCGCTTAGAGCTTCTTCCAGTTCTTCGCGGTCTTCGAAGTCGACGGGGACATAGATGTTGCGGGGGACGTAGGGCTGCGCCAGATACAGCTGCTTGAGCAGAGCGGAGAAGAACTCGCCGGGGTGAAATCCCTGTGTAGTGGCGGGGCTCTGCCCCGCGTCCTGCGCCGCGCCCAAAGCCGAGGCCTCCATCAGTTCGGGCAGATCCTCCCAGAAAAATTCGCGGCGGTCTAGGACTTTTCCTCCACGCATGTGGAACAGGTTCACGGCCAGCATCTGATTCTCGTAGTGATAGCCAAAGACGTCGGCGTCGTCACCCTCGGCGGCGGCGATGCGCTGCTTCTCCTGCAGTTGCTCGACGGTCGAGATCAGGTCGCGATAGCGGGCGGCGCGCTCGAACTCCTGCGCCTCGGCGGCTTCGGACATGCGCTCGCGCAGTGATTTGACCAGGTCGGTTTGGCGCCCTTCGAGAAAGAGTTTTACGTCACGCACGGCTTCGGCATAAATATCGGGAGTGGTCAACTCCTTCACGCACGGACCGAGGCAGCGCTTGATGTAAAACTGGAGGCAGGGACGCGGATGGTTGCGCGTCAAATCCACTTTGCACGACGGGACCATGAAGTGGCGATGAATCAGGTCGACGATGCGATAAGCGAGATTGGCAGGGAAGTACGGACCGTAGTAGGCGCTTCCGTCCTTGCGCAAGCGGCGGGTTACATAGACGCGCGGATAGCGCTCGGCCAGAGTCAACTTCACGTAAGGATAAGTCTTGTCGTCGCGCAGCAAAATGTTGAAGCGCGGCTTCTTCTGCTTAATGAGGTGGTTCTCTAGAGCGAGCGCCTCTTTATTATTGGCTACGACGATGTAGTCCACGTCCACGGCTTCGCGGACGAGCGTGCCGGTCTTCGCGTCCTCCCAGCGGCCTTCGTGAAAATAGGAAGAAACTCGCGAGCGCAAATTCTTGGCCTTGCCAACGTAGATGACCTCGCCTTCGGCGTTCTTGTACAGGTAGACCCCGGCCGAGGTGGGCAGGCTGCGGATTTTCTGGGGGAGATCCATGACGCTAAGGTCTATGATAAAGGCTGAGCGGGAAAGGATTCAGGCGATGGCGAAGCAAGAAAATCCGATTCCAAAATTCATGAAGTGCGCAGGATCGATTAGTGGACCGGCGGATTTGTCTTCGCGGCGCGGGTATTCTCGGGGTGTCGACGACAGGATCGTCGCTGATAAGACCGTCGCGGAAAAGGTCGGGTTCAAGCGCGCGAAGAAAGCTCGCTGCGGGAAGACGTGGCAAGGCGCGTCTCTACAGTAGAGCGCTCCCTAGGCGCTCCATCCCTTCACAAACTCCACCAGACTGCGCAGGGCAATCCCCGACGGGCCTTTGGCGATCCACGGTTTGTTATCTTCCATCCAGGCGGTGCCGGCTATGTCGAGATGGATCCACGGTGTATCTTCGGCGAATTCTTTCAGGAACATGGCGGCGAAGATGGCGCCTCCCCAACGGCTTCCGGCATTGACCATATCGGCGATGTTGGATTTCAGGTTTTCTTTGTATTCGTCGTCGAGCGGCAGACGCCACATTTTCTCGCCCGCCTCTTTATTGGCTTTGGCAAAACGCTCGTAGATCTGGTCGTCGCTGGCGAAGACGCCCGCATTCACGTATCCGAGGGCCACGACCACGGCGCCGGTCAGGGTCGCAGCGTCCACGAGATGGGTGCAGCCGAGTTGGCGAGCGTAGGCGAGGCCGTCGGCGAGGATCAGGCGTCCCTCGGCGTCGGTGTTGATAATTTCGATGGACTTGCCGGACATGGCGATCTGCACGTCGCCCGGCTTTTGCGCTTTACCGGAGGGCATGTTTTCCGTGGCGCAGATAATCGCGGTGACCTTGACTTTCGGCTTCAGCAGCGCGATGGCGCGCATCACTCCGATCATGGTGGCGGCGCCGGCCATGTCGTACTTCATTTTTTCCATGCCGTCCGCTGGTTTTATTGAAATGCCGCCGGTATCGAAGGTCACTCCTTTGCCGACCAGACCGAGGTGGACCTTATCCACCGCGCCGACCGGGTCGTAGCGCAGAACGATCAACGCGGGAGGCTCGTCGGAGCCTTGCGCGACTCCCCAAAACGCTCCCATCTTTAGCGCTTTGATTTTGTCGGCGCCGTAGGCCTCGCAACTCAGGCCGACTTCCGCCGCCATTTTTTTTGCGCGGTCAGCCAATATGGTCGGCGTCATAAGATTGGACGGCTCGTTCACCAGGTCGCGCGTAAAGTTCTGCGATTCGGCGACGATGCGTCCCGCCTGCATCGCGCCTTCCAATGCCTTCAGGTCGCCTTTTTGCGCATCCTTCTGCGCGTCTTTATAAACAACGATGGTGACAGCGTCGATCTTCTGGTCCTTGCGATCGCTCTTGTAGTAATCCGTATCGAAGTTGCCCACGATGGCGCCTTCCACGATAGCGCGGACGCCCTCGGTAGCCGCCACACCGCTCTCCGGCAGGGCGAACGCAAAGCTGCGAATGCTTTTCGCTTTCAGCGTTCGTACGGCGGCTCCAGCGAGCTTGCGTAGTTCCGCAGCGGTAAAATGCTTGGCCTTACCGCCGCCGATCAGGAGCAGGCGTTTGGCCTTTAATCCGGCGGGACGGTGCAGCAGTGTGGTTTCAAACATTTTGCCGGCGACTTCGCCGCTCGAAATCACGTCTTGAGCGGCCTCACGCACAGCGGCATCGGCACATTCGACGGATGTTGCAGGCTTATCCTGCTTGCTTGCATCCTTTTCACGGCCATCGCTTTCGCCACGATCGAGCACCACTACGACCAGGCAATCGGTTTCCAGTTGAGACGGGGCAGTGGCAGAGAGGTTTGTATTCATGATGGAGTGTATTCAGTATCCACGGAAAAAGGGGGAACGCGCAACTCAGAGATGAAAATCCTAAAGGGCGGACGACCGTGGAATACCGCCCTTGACAAAAACGTCAAGGACGGGGCACCAAGGTTTCGAGCACCGCACCTGTTCACTTCTGAATCTGCTACCATTCCCGCGTCATCTGAAATTTCATCCTTATGCATTGGTGGGCGTCGATCGGCGGCATTGTTCTCATCTTCGTCATCCTGATGGATGCGTTTGAAACCGTGGTTTTGCCACGGCGCATCCGGCGCAACTTCTTTCGGGTCTCGACCCGCTTCTACAGGAAAACCTGGGGCCTCTGGATGCGAGTGGCGCAGCACATCAAGTCCCCATACCGGCGCGAAGGATTTTTGGCCTACTATGGGCCGCTGTCTCTGTTTCCCCTGCTGGGATTCTGGGCGCTGGGGCTCATTCTTGGATTTGCTTGCGTGCAGTACGGATTAGGCGAACATCTGACGCTGGGCAGCGAAAAAATCACGTTCTGGAAAGTGGTCTATCTCAGCGGGGAAACTTTCTTCACGCTGGGCTACGGAGACATCACGCCGAGCAACGCCGCCGCCCGCGCACTGGCCGTGATGGAAGCGGGCATGGGCTTCGCGTTTCTTGGCGTCGTGATCGGATATCTGCCGGTGATCTACAATTCATTCGCCGCGCGCGAGATTGAAATCTCGCTGCTCGATGCGCGCGCCGGCTCACCACCGACTGCCGCCGAGTTCCTCGGCCGCTTGGGTTGTTGCCCCGAGCAAACGGTGCTCGACGAAATTTTTCGCGACTGGGAACGCTGGTGCGCCGACCTGCTGTCGAGTCATATTTCGTATCCGGTCCTGCTTTTCTTCCGGTCGCAGCACCCGAATCAGTCCTGGCTGGGAGCGGTGACAGCCATGCTTGACGTTACGTCGCTGATCATCACCGGCGTGGAGGGCATTCATTCCGATCAGGCAAAGCTCACGTTTGCTATGGCGCGGCACGCCGTGGTCGATCTGTCCCAAGTGGTGAACGCGCAATACAGCCCGCATGATGAGGTCCGGCTCACGTCAGAAGATCGAACCCAGCTGCGCAAAGATCTCAGCCGGCATGGCGTGACTCTAAGCGATCCTCCAGGCGATGGCCCGGATGCGAATGACAAGTTGGCACAGCTGCGGGCACTCTACGAGCCTTATGTTTACGCGCTCAGCCGACGGCTTTTGATGACTCTGCCCCCTTGGATTGCGAACGATCGCAAGAAAGACAATTGGCAGGGTGGTCCGTGGGACCGCGCCATCCAGGCACGGGCGCTCGAGAATCCGGGACGGACCGTCGACGACCACTTCTAATGCGCAAACTGGTCGAGTACGGTCGTAGCTCGTATCGAGGCGTTTACTCCTATGATCTCGTCAGAAAACCGAAGGGCTGGTGGCATGGAAGCCACCAGCCCTTCTCTGTCGTGTTTGTGAAACGCTGCCAATACGGCGGGTCGATCGGTTAATCGCGATCAGCTACCGTCGCCGCCGATTTCATCGGAGTTGTATTCACCTGCTGAACGGCCGCTCCGGGGTAGGGTTTGTCATCCCCCATGATCCCCTTCCACAACACCCGATTGAACAAATCGGAATTGATCATGTCGGGGTGCTTGAAGTTAAAGCCTTTGGTCGCTTGCGCCCACCAGGCACCGTCGTGGAGCGGTTTGACCGCGGCAGTGATCGGCCGGCTTCCAGGGTTTTTGCATTCTGGCACCAGCGTCGGATCGACCGGCGGCTGGCACAGAATTCCTGGAATCGGCGCGATGTAAGGCTGCAGATTCGGTTGTTGGATGAACACGTCCGACATCGGACGGGCGTTGGCGTCGTTCAGACCCAGGTGACCCACTCCGAGGATGTCCTCGATCGTTCGCAGCACGTTGGTGGAGTTGTACATGGTGTGCACCACCGCGCCACTGTTGGTATAAGGAGACGCGATGAACACCGTCGAACGGTGCGCATCCACGTGATCCGGGCCGTTCTGGGCGTCGTCTTCGACCACGAAAATCGCCGTGCTGCTCCAATACGGAGAGTTGCTGACCGCTTCGACCAGACGGCCGACGGCGTAGTCGTTGCTGGCAAACTGCGCCAGCGGGTTTTCCAGATTGGCAGCGTTCGAGCCGAAGTTTCCGAAATGGTCTTCCATGAAATCGACCATTTCGAAGCTGGGCAGATCGCCTTTTTTCACGTACTCGTTAAACTCGCGATTCCACTCATCGAAGCGGTACTGGTCGGGAGTGTTGAGGTCCCAGCCGCGATAGTAGAGATCGGTTTTGCCGAGAAGCGATTTACGCACGGGCACCGCCTGCACCACCTTGTCGGCGAAGGCATTGCGGTCGATGGGGATGTAGAACGGAGCGCCCGCGTACGGATCGACATAATAATTCTCGTCGGCGTACAGGCCGTAGTGTCGAACCGTCAGACCAGCGCGCATCACGCTGTCCCAGATGTAGCCACCGAGGGCATCGGCATCGAGGTCGTCTGCGCCTTCATCGGCGGTGACGTCCTTCGACCCAGGTTCAATGGATGAGTTGCCGGTGGGATCGAACAAGGTGGTGATGCGCACCGTGCTCGGGCTTGGAGTTCCGGTGGTAGTGTCGGGCAGGGCAATTCCGATGTTGCGCGGATTGCCATTCCAATCGAACGGGATGTTGTAGTTGGCATTGCCATAACCGACGAGCACGTTCTTGGTGGTGACATCGTTGGCGTGGCCCTGAGTGTCCCAGTTCCAGCCGTCGCCGCTTACGTCGCCCGCATCGTAATAATTGTCGAGCAGCGCGAAGCGGGTGGCAAGAAGGTGATGGTTGGGAGAGATAGGCTGTGGAAACTGGACCCGCTTCGGGTCTCCGTTACCCTGCTTCAGATCGCCGAGAATCTGATCGTAGGTACGGTTTTCCTTCTGGATGAAGATGACGTGTTTGATCTGGCCGTGCAGGAACGTCATCATCGGATCGGTCTGCGGGTTGTTGAAGCCGTTGTTCGCATCCACCAACTCCGACAGATAGCTGAGGGTGTTGGCGTCGGGGACAGGAATCGTCGAAAATCCCGCCTTCAGCAACGCGAGGATGTATTCGTTGCGTGACGTCGGATTCGGCGGCGGGCACATAAGCTTCGCATACTGCGGCGGTATGCTGCTGGCGCCGCAGTCGGAACGGTATTCGAGATTGGGACCAGGAGTGGATTTCATGTTCACCACGAATAACCGCGTGCCGTCGGCGCTGACCGACACCGAACTCGGATACCACCCGGTGGGGATGCGGCCGAGCAGTTGTTGCGAGCCGACATCGATAACCGCCACCGCGTTTTCACCCCCCAGGGTTGCATAGAGCCGAGTCCCATCCGGGCTGAACGCCAGCGAGTTGGGGCTGGACCCTTTGTATTTGTAGCCGGGGCGAGCCACGGAGATTCGGCTCTTGATCACGTCCGTGGTGGTATTGATCACCTCGATTTCATCCAGATCTCCGTTGGCCACATAGAGCCAAGCCTGATTGGCGGAGAGAATCATGCGATTCGGTTCGCCACCGACCTTGATCACCTTGTAAGACCCGGAGGAACTCACGTCGAGAACCTGTCCATCACGCTGGCTGCTGACATAAGTCTTCACCGGCGCACCCTTGGAGTCGGAGACGACCACCGGCCAGTACGGCATTTCGCCGACTGCGGTGGTTTGTCCGGGCGCGAAAAAGACAATTTCGTTGGTGATGGTCCGAGTTGCTGTATTGATGATCGAGAGTGAGTCGTTCTGGTAGTTGGCCACGTACAAGGTCGAGCCATCTGGACTGATCGCCAAGCCCGCCGCCAGTGCGCTGAACGGCATATACATATACTGCGCAATCGGACTGTTGTTGATCGGAGTGCTGGCGAACAAGCCGCCGGTTGGGTATTGCTGTACGGGTACGTCGGCGGGTTGGTTGTGATTCAAGAGGACGAATGGAGCATCCGGCACGTAGTTTCCGTCGGCGCTGGCTCCGGTGTTGCTGTTCTTGAAAATCTCGATTCGGTCGTCAATGCCCCCGGCAACATAAAATCGTGTGCCCGAGGGATCCCAGACCAGTCCGTGATAGGTGTTGGGAATGTTGATCTTTTGCTTCTGCTTGGGCTTTGCGCCGCGGACGTCATAAACGAATACCCACTCCGCGTTCGGTGTCATGGTTGACGACGGCGTTCCGGTCACTGGGTCGAGCGCCGGCCATGTGATCGGAGTACCGTCCGGTCCCTGCGTATAAAAGCCCGTGTTGTACCCGGTGGTAACTATCAATAATGCAGTGCCGTCGGGGCTGAGCGCCGTATTTACCGCTCCATCGGCGTTGGCAGACCCATCGGGGCGCAATCCGGTAGGCAGGTTCTGGAAAATTGAACCCGGCGCGGCGGTCGGCGTGATGTAGAAACCGTCCGGCAGAAGGCTGCCGCCAACCGGCGCAAAGCTCGGCCGCTGATCACCCGCAAAAGCAGGCGTCAACAGACAGACAAGCAATGCGAACACGGCACAAAGGGAAAAGCTGATCTTTGGTCGCATAGTATCCTCCCTGGAAATGTGTGGTTGGAGCCAGGCTTCTAAAACCTGGCAAGTGGAAATTGTTTTTCTGTGAGTTTCAAAGTGGCGGCAATTGTACACCTGATTGGCTTTGGAAATGTCAAGTCTTGTCAATAAACCGTCCGCGCAGATCGGCCACGGGGCAATGGAAGTGAGGGATAGCCTCAACCATCGCTTTAGGTGCGCCGCGGCTTGGACGCAGCCTACGCGATCAGCTTAGCAATCGTGGCTCATCAAAAACGACCTCGGGCAGGAGAACAAATGGGTTGGTAACGGGAATACCCCAATCCATTTCGAAAGCTGCCTTACGTTTACCTGCCGGGGTCGAAGGTGGGATTTGACTGCTGTCGGCCTTCGTTGAGTTCTTGCCTATGGGCTTGCAGAGATCGAATCAGTTGGTCAAGAAGGGCACTCAATCGCTGCGGATCGGTTTCCTCCACCACCATCGAGCAGAGTTTCCGCCAATCTTTTTCGTCAATCGTCATGTCAAAAAAGAAAGGCAAGAATGTGGCCAAATTACAAAGCCAAGACCGTGCGGGATGTGCTTTGGAAGTAATTCATATCGCAGGTTTTAGCGTTGACCTTAGGAAACCTAAAGGGTAACTGTAGGAAGATATTGCACGAAACCGGCCGATTCGTATTTTCGAGGTTCGGAATGGGAAAGCGATTTTTCAGCAACCTTTTCCCTCGACACTGACCCTGCCAAGAGTTTATGCCCACCTCGACGGACGTTCGAATGGACGAGCTGTGCGCCCGGATTCGCGTCTTTTGTTCCGGGCCGATCACCCCGCCAGTCGAAGCGAAGCTCAGAAAGCTGGCCGTGGAACTACACGATGCCATCAATGAACACGTGCAAACGGCCCGGAGGTCTCTGAGCGCAAAGAGTGCAGCCATGCGCGCGCGCGATCCCGACAAGAAATAATTTGTCCGATACATCTGACCGGGTTCAGCAACGGAGCGAGTCCTGAAGACGGCACAGGCCCGGTTCTTCGATCGCCCATGACCCGATCGCCCGATGACCCGATGCCCTACTCCTTCTGCTACCATTTCCCCTTCATGAAGCATGTTGGCGAAAACGTGGTGCGCATCGAAGCAGAGGCCTTGCGGGCGCTGGCGGACCGGCTGGCAGGCCCCATGTCCACGGCCTTCAACCGCGCTTTGGACCTGATGTTCAATTGCCAGGGCCGCGTCGTGGTTACGGGGATGGGCAAGAGCGGGCTCATCGCGCGCAAAATCGCGGCTACCTTAAGTTCGACTGGCTCGCCGGCGCTCTACCTGCATCCGGTGGAGGCGCTGCATGGCGATCTGGGGATGATCGTCCGCGGCGACGTCGTGCTGGCGCTTTCGGCCAGCGGCGAGACGGAAGAAATTCTGCAACTGCTGGCAACGATCAAGCGGCTGCAGGTGCCGCTGATCAGCATGACATGCGACGACATTGGTGAAAATCCAGCGGGCGAGAGCCCCTTCGACTCTCGCTCCGGGCAGGTCCGCTTCACACGAGCTTCGACTCTCGCAGCGGCGGCGGATGTCGCGCTCGACTGCTCGATTTCCAAAGAAGCCTGTTCGCTCGGACTTGCTCCTACCGCTTCCACGACGTCGATGCTTGCTTTGGGCGATGCGCTGGCCGTGGTGCTCTCGGAAAAACGCGGCTTCAAGGAAGAAGACTTTGCCAATCTGCATCCTGGCGGAAAGCTGGGCAAACGGCTGGCGCGGGTGGAATCGCTGATGCATTCGGGAGATGCGATTCCGCGGGTCACGGCCACTACCAAAATGCCGGACGTGATTTACGAGATGTCGCGTAAAAAGTTGGGAATGACGGCGGTGGTCGAAGGCGATCCTTTGTTGGGGGATCGTCTGCTCGGCGTGATCAGCGATGGCGACCTGCGGCGGCTGTTGCAGCAGCGCGGCAAAGACACGCTCGACCTGACTGCGCAGGATTGCATGACGCGGAATCCGAAAACCATCGGGCCGCAGGAATTCGCCGCAGCCGCATTGGCGCGCATGGAAGAAATGAAGATTACTTCCCTCATGGTCGTGGATGGGGACCATCGACTGCGAGGAATCGTGCACCTGCACGATCTGTGGGGCACAGAAATGGTGTAGAGGCGCCGTCAATCATCCGTAGAGACGCGGCTTGCCGCGTCTCAGCGTTACCAGCGACGTGGGCAAGACGGGACAAGCCCCGTCTCTACAGATGGTCAAGTTGTCAGCAGGTTAGTGGCAGAAACGCTGCAGGTTTGGTGGCGGTGCGGTGGGGAATTCGTCGAATTCTCCCTCCCATCCCGAGCATCCGTGCGCGGTGACGGCGCGAATCACGACCTGCTCCATGTCGCGGGCCTGCGCTTTCGCCTGTGAGATTTGATCGGTCGTGAGATAGCCGCCGCGGTCGAGTTCGTTCAGGTCCGCGACCGCAGCCTTATAGCCGGCGTCAACCGCAATGGTGTACCAGAGATAGGCGGTGAAGCGGTCCTGCGGAATGCCGCGGCCATCGCGCAGCGTTTTGGCATAGAAATACTGCGCCTGGGGCAGACCCTGATCGGCGGCAGTCTTATAGAGCTTCGGAGCCTTGGTGTAATCCTTATCCGCCATCAGGCGGCCCAGGTAGTAAGCCCCATAAGCGTTGTTCTGGCTGGCTGCGATCTTCAGCCACTTCTGGGCCGCGTCGTGATCCGCCACGCCCCCAGTGCCCAAAAAGTAGAGTCGTCCGGCCAGCCAACCCGCCAGCGGGTCACCCTGTTGCGCCGCTTTCTTATACAAATCGAGCGCCTCAGCCGGGTCGCGCGTGAGAAAGGTTCCAGATTCGTAATAGTATCCCAGGGCAATCTGGGCTGGCCCGTAGCCGAGGGCGGCGGAGCGCCGAAAGTAGTCGATTCCCAGCGTGTCATTTCGGGACGTTCCAACGCCGGTAATAGCATCCATCCCGCGCTCGTATAGAGCGTCGGGAGAGGTGCTCTGGGCGAAGGCCGCCATCGCGCTCAACAACACGAAAATCGAAGACAGAATTGTTCGACGCATTGCTGACTGCCGTAGTGGATTCTGGGACAAGTATAGGAAATAGGCTGCCCGGTGTAGAGTTACGAAAGTTTCGACCATTCCTCGGACGGCCGAGGCCAGAGGTGCAACGGTGACAACTTCAGACGCGGCGTATGTGGCTCTCCATCTTGCTCCGCAGCTTGCTGAAGAGGTCGCTTTCTACGCGCTCATCGTGTGCTGGTGGGTATTTGGCCTCACTTTTTGGCTTAGAAAACGGCCTCCGCAAGCGCGCGAGTCGAAACGTGACTGGACCTCACTCATCGGATTGTTCCTGCAAGCCCTAGCCTATTTCTGCATCTGGTTTTATCCGTTGCAGCGCAAACAAATTCTGCCGGTTACCTTCGGATCGCCGGTATTGGAATGGGGCCGGACAGTGCTGATCGTGTCCATCGCGGTCGGCTCGGCGTGGCTGGTGAATGCTTCGGCGCGCCGTTTGGGCAAACAATGGGCGTTGGCAGCGCGCCTGGTGGAGGGCCACACGCTCATCCAGGAGGGTCCCTATCGCTTCGTACGAAACCCCATCTACACCGGAATGCTTGGCATGCTCGTGGCCACCGGATTGGCCACGATGCGGCCGATTCAGTTGCTGTTTGCGATCCTGCTATTTGCGCTCGGGACCTTCATTCGAATTCGAAGCGAGGAGCGGTTGCTGCGGCAGGCTTTCGGCGCCGAATTCGACGAGTATGCGCGCAGAGTGCCGGCGCTGATTCCGGGAATCTACTGAAATTGTTTCCCATCGCTATCTGTAGCGTTCGCGCATGAAATCGCCGATCGCCGTGTACGCGGCGGTTAGTGTCTTTTCGTCGGGAAGGAAAACGATGCGGAAGTGTTTCGTCCCGGGGCGCTGGCCGAAGCCGGAGCCGTGCACGACCGTCACATGCTTCTGGCGAATCAGTTCGGTGACAAAGACGTCGTCGCCTTCCGGAATGTCGATGCGTGGGTAGGCGTAGAAAGCTCCGCGCGGCGCAACGCAAGTTACGCGCGAGGTTTCGGAGCACCACTTCATGGTCAGATCGCGTCGGCTGCGCAGCTTGCGTTTCACTTCGACAAGGTGATCCTGCGGGCCTTCGAGCGCGGGCTTGATGGCGTACTGCTCGGGATGGTTGGCGCACAGCCGCGCCCGCAGTAATTTGTTCACGCCTTCCAGGTACGGTTTGATGACAGAAGCCTCGCCGCTGGCGATGCCCCATCCGATGCGCCATCCGGGGGCGAGATAATTCTTGGAGAGTCCGCCGAAAGTAATGACGGGCACATCGGGCGCAACGGCAGCCATGGCCATGTGTGGGTCGTCGTCGTGAGTTTGACTATCTTGAATTTGGTCATCAATGATCAGCTTGTCGTAAATCTCGTCGGCAAAGACGATCAGGTTGTGGCAGCGGGCTAGTTCCGCAATCTGCTCGAGCATCTTGCGCGTGCATACCGAGCCGGTCGGGTTGTTGGGATTGATCAACACAATGCCGCGCGTTCGTGGCGTGATTTTTTTCTTGATGTCGTCGAGATCGGGCTGCCAGCCGTCTTCTTCGTTCAGGTAATAAGCGTTCAGTCCGATCTCGATCTTCGCCAGAACCGCGGAATAGAGCGGATAGTCGGGACAGGGAGTGAGCAGGTTGTCGCCCGGATTGAGCAGCGCGGTGAGGCAGATGTCTACCGTCTCGCTGACGCCCGAAGTAACGAAGACATCCTGAATGCTGGTGATGCCCTTGCGGGCCGCTTCGCCGCGAATCGCATCGAGCGCTTCCTTGACGCCTGAGGAAGGGGAATATCCATTCTTGCCGTCGCGCATCGCTCGATAGACGGCTTCGATCATGTGAGCGGGCGTCTGGAAGTCGAAGTTAAGCGGATCGCCGATATTGAGCGGCAGAATTTTGTGACCCTGGCGCGCGACCTCGTCGGCAATGCAGGCCAGGTCGCGGATGGCATAGCGGACATTTTCGAGGCGGGCAGCAGGGGCGATTTCGCGAAGCTGAGTGAAGGGCACGGATGACCTCAAGCGAAAATCAATCTCTTGTTCTCGAAAACGGTTCCAGCTGTTTTGTAGTTCGGGGGACCCCCCTCCCCCCTCCCCCGGTCTTTAAGAATCAAAGACTTAGGAGGAAAATCCCGCCAGGTCTTTGGGCTTAAAGGGCTTGCGGGTAAAGTCTTTATAAACCCTAGATTTAGGTTATCCAAGAGCCGCTCAAAATGGCTTTGGGGCAGTTTCGAGGCCCGTTCTGGCAACGGGAATAACCTCTGAACTGCCCCAATCAAGATGCTATCTTCGCGCGCGGGCGGGTCTTAAGTCAAGGGATATTGTCGGGACTGGTGGCGTTTCATTGGCCCGATTGGAAACCAAGCGTCAATAGGTTGTCGATGTACGCCGCTCAATCGCGGCAATAACTATATGCCTGCGTTCGAGATTAACCTCGAAGAGAATGCGCCAGTTTCCTACGCGCCGGCGAAAGCCAGGGAGTCCCTGCAGCTTGCGAATGTCGCCATGAAATGGGTCGCACTCCATTCCAGCCAGCGCAGCTTCGATTCGCGCCCGGTCGCCTTGCGGAACGCGCTTAAGCGCCTTTCTTGCCGGCCCGGCGAGGACGACGGTCCATTCCATCGCGGTACTCCGCAAGACTTACATAGTCCCCACGTCTGTAAGCTGCCATCCCGCGGCGGTAAGCGCGGGTCTCGGAAGGTGTCGGAGACTCAACCGGAACCATCCGCGCGGACAGATAGAAACGCAACGCTTCCCGCACCAGCTCTGAGCGCGTACGCTGTTCGGCCTGCATGGCGCGCTCGACCTGCTGGGCCATGGCAGGCGGCAATGAGATTGTGAACGTAGCAGTTTTTCTCATGAGTGTTACTTTGTCATACTTAGCACTGTTAAGTCAACGAGCACTTCGGGCACGATTTAGCAGGGACGATTTCGCGGGGAGTTGCGCCCAAACCGCCGATACGCCAGACGCGCGCATTCCGTTCTGATCTGCGACGCCTCTTAAGCGATGGGTGTAACGAGAATATAACGCCTTATCCTGGTCCGATATAGCAGACGCTTTAGAGAGCCAACTCCCGTATAACGATCGTTGAGGGTGATGTAAGCTGAGTAACGCCGTGATCGAACAGAAAATCAATAACCTTTTCGCCGATGCTGAGTCTACTTCTCTTGGCACCGGCTGGTGGAGCGGGGTATCGTCCGCCTTTTTGGGTTTCTCTCATTCGGAGCGGTATTGTGCCTTCATTTCCCTCAGTTACTAACCGTTCCCCAATTTCGCGGCTATTATCCCATGCACGCCATACGGATTTTGATCGAGTGCCTCATCGTGGGGGCAGCCGGACTCGGCATTCTTTCTTCAATCCTCCGTAAGAAAAAGGCTTTGGCGCTAACTGGACTCCTGCTCGCACTGACTTCTGCTGCATTGGGCGGCTCAAGCGTGAAGATTAACCAGCCACTCCACGGTGGGCCCGCTATTGGCCTCGACTGGTTTTTGCTTGATCTCCTTTTAACGGCAGTCATCTACGTGCCCCTCGAGAGGCTCTGGCCGCATCATCCGGAGCAAGGAACGTTTCGCACCCAATGGACCCTGGATGTGGTCTACTTCATGTCCACTCATCTCCCCATTCAGGTCCTATCTTTTCTGATTTTGCTGCCCGCGATCCAGCTTTCCAAATATGTAAGCGTTCCCGGTGTTCAAACTCTCATCGCGCGGCTGCCCTGGCTGGTGCAATTCTTTCTGGCGGTTCTGGTCGCGGACGTCGCCGAGTATTTTATTCATTTGGCGTTTCACAAAGTTCCATTTCTATGGCGTTTTCATGCCGTTCACCATTCTTCGACATCGCTCGACTGGCTGTCGGGATCCCGAGGTCACTTCTTCGAGGACATCATCGTGCGGGCATGTATCCTTACTCCTCTGATGATTGGCTTTTCTCAATCCATCATTTTGGCGTACCTGATTTTTGTGACACTTCAAGCTACCTGGTCCCATTGCAATTTCGCACCCAGCCCGAATTGGCTCGCAAAGTGTCTCGTGACGCCTAGATACCACCACTGGCACCATACTTCTCAGAAAGAAGGCCTCGACAAGAATTTCGCTGTTCACTTTCCGTGGATCGATAGGATCTTTGGAAGCTATTACTACCCCGATGAATGGCCGGAACACTATGGCTTGAATGGAGAGCGAATTTCGCCCAGCTTTCTCAGGCAAACTATCGAGCCCTTTACAAAGAGAAGAAGAAGCTAGCAGTTCCTAGCTCCTCGCAACTGCAGAGATCCAGGAATTCGAATCCACGCACGCTTGAGGGAGGCGGGGGCTAACGAGCCGAGTTCTCAGCTGAAGCGATGGCTGAAACGTGACGGCTGCCCCTCACTCCGGCCGATCGATCTGCGCTTTTTGCAGCGAGTCGGAGTAGTCGACGTAAACGGATTTCCATTCGGTGTAAAAGTCGATTGCGCCAATGCCGCCTTCGCGATGGCCGTTGCCGGTGGCCTTGGTGCCGCCGAAGGGCAGGTGAACTTCCGCGCCGATGGTTGGAGCATTGATGTAAGTGATTCCGGCTTCGAGATCGCGGACGGCGGCGAAGGCCTTGTTGACATCTTTGGTGTAGAGCGAAGACGAAAGTCCGTATTCGATATTGTTGGCGATTCCGATTGCATCTTCGAGGTCGTCGCAGGGGATGATCGCAACCACTGGGCCGAAGATTTCTTCCTGCGCGATGCGCATCTTGGGGTCGACTTCGGTGAATACGGTGGGCTCGAGAAACCATCCATGCTGGTATTCGCCCTTGTCGAGCCGGTTGCCGCCGGTGACCAGCTTCGCGCCCTCCGCCTTTCCGATCTCGATGTAATTCAGGTCGGTCTTGAGCTGATTCTCATTGACTGCGGGACCCATTTCGACCGTTTCGTCGAGGCCGTTGCCGACTTTGATTTTCTTCGCGCGAGCGACGAACTGATCGATGAACTTGCGATACACGCCCTTCTGCACAATGATGCGGCTGGTCGCGGTGCAGCGCTGTCCGGTGGTGCCGAACGCGCCCCAGAGTCCGCCTTCGACGGCTAGTTCGAGGTTGGCATCGTCGAGCACGATCATCGGATTCTTGCCGCCGAGTTCGAGTGAACAATGTTTGAAGCTCTTGGCTGCTGTTGCGCCCACGATTCTGCCGACCGCTGAAGAGCCGGTGAGCGAGATGGCGCGGACCGTCGGATGCTCAGTCAGCGGCGTGCCAACTTCGGTGCCGTAGCCGGTCACGACGTTGATGACGCCTCTCGGAATGCCCGCGTCGGTCAGCGCCTGCACCAGGTTGAAGGTGGAGAGCGGAGTATCCTGCGCGGGTTTAATCACGCATGTATTGCCGCAGACGACGGCGGGCAACAGCTTCCACGAAGAAATCGCCATGGGGAAGTTCCAGGGCGTGATCATGCCGCAAACGCCGATGGGCTGGCGGACAGCCATGGCAAATTTGTTGGGCAGTTCCGAGGGTACGGTTGGACCGAACATGCGGCGGCCCTCGCCGGCATTGTAGTAGGCGGCGTCGATCGCTTCCTGCACGTCGCCGCGAGTTTCCTTCAGCACTTTGCCCATTTCGCGGGTCATGTCGCGGGCATAGCCTTCTTTACGTTCGATCAGGATCTCGGCGGCGCGAAAGACCATCTCCGCTCGGCGGGGAGCGGGCACCAGACGCCATTTGGCAAACGCGCGCTTGGCCGCATCGACGGCTGCGTCCACATCTGCCTTATTCGATCGCTGAAAAATGGCGACGGTCTCGCGCGTATCGGCGGGGTTGCGGTCTTCAAAAGTCTGTCCGCTGGCCGATACGGCCCACTCGCCATCGATGAAATTCTTGAAGACTCTGGTTGTGGTCGTGCTGCCGTCGATCACCGGCTTGGTCAGGGTTTCGGTCGCCATGGAAGCCTCCTGAGGGTAGTGCGGAAACTCCATGCTAACAACCGGCGTGCAGGCGGGCAAGCGAACTACTCCAGGCAGTGGGACGGCGATCCACTACCTGACATTCCAGGATTGAAGCTACTGCAGCGGGCTCACAGTGCCATCGCAGGTCGAAAGCGAGGCTGTACTGGAGCGCACGACCGCATCCGCAAACGAGCAAAAGTAGCGCACGCCCGTCTGGTTCACGCCGACCGGCGAAGCGATGAAATTATAGCTACCGGCCGGGGTTCCGCTGGTGTTTACCAGCGTGAACAGATAGCCGCTCTTGGTGCCATTTCCCAAAGCCGAATCGATCAAGCAAGCGCTGGTCGATACGGGCGCAGTGCTGGCGCAGGTCGTGCCCGCCAGATAGGACAAGGGGTGTGCAAAGCCGACCGTCCCATAGGTGGAGTTGTATGAAATTTGTGCCGTATTCAACGTGCGCAATGCCCCTACCGCCGCCGACTCGTTGGCGGAAATGCGCGCGCGCAGCAGGTTCGGAATAGCAATCGCAGCGATGATCAGGATAATCGCCACAACAATCAGCAACTCGATCAGCGAAAAGCCTGTTTGTTTCTTCATTTCGAACATCCCCCGTTCTGGTTTCTATTTCTTCACAAAATCTTCACACGCTTCTGCAGAAGAACTCGGAAGCCAGTGTAAGCGACCTTTAATCTTTATTAAGCATTACGGAGGTACCGTGACCTGGTAACTAGTGACGGCGTCAGTTTGGTAGAAATTTGCTGTCGTCGAGCAGCAGCACTCTGGGATTTCGAAACGCTCACCGAGAACCTCGTGATCGGCCGGCCACCGTTCCCAAAAAGGCGCCCTCAGTCGGAGTCTTCCCTTTGACCTCACAAACGCCTCAGGCTACACGCATTTCGGCCCCGCCGGCCGACCGCACGGGGTCGCCGACACTTTCGTAACCCTTCACCCGCTGACCCAAGTTCAATACCCATAACCGCGGGATATGATGGTCACAGGTTGAGAGTTATCGCGTATTCTCAGACTTTTGCAATGAGGTTGGCACAGGCTCGTGGCGAGTAAACTCAAGCCGGAACTCTACGTCGCCTGGAAGACGGTAACGTACCGCAGTGTACTTCTGCTGATACTGGGTGCGGTGCTGCTCTTTTGCGCGTTCCTGCAAGTGGCGTTTCCGAAATTCACCGACTCGACGGTGAAGGCGGCCGGACGATTCTCCTCGGCCGTGATGGAGAAAGTTGCCGGTCTGGCGCCTCCGCTCAAAACGCCGTCGGCCTCGGTTTCGCAGCATGCGTTTTTCACAGCGCTCGACGGCACGATCAAGGTAAGAAAAGGCAACAGCAACACCTGGATCAACGCTGACTACAACGTCCCGCTCGAGAAAGGCGACGTGGTGCAGACCGGCGCCGAAGGCATGGCCAAGATTGTTTTCAACGACGGCACGAACTACACCGTGAAGCAGGATTCGCTGATCGTGATTGAAGAAAACTCCGCCAACGCCGAGCAGCAAACCAATGTCGCCGTTGCGGTCACGACAGGTACGGTGGATCTGACCACGGCAACTTATGTTCAGGGTTCGCGGTCGCAGGTCATTGTCGGCGGAGCAAAAGCTTCGCTGGCGCCCGATTCGGCGGCAGTCGTGCACAACAACCCCAAAGATGACCAGCACGAATTCCTGGTAAAGAAAGGCAGCGGCGAAGTCGAACGCAACGGAGAAGTGGTTCACCTGTCGAACTGGGAGAAGGTAAGTTTCCAGAGCCAATCGAAAACCATGGAACGGGCGACCGAAATCGGTCCTCCCACCCCCATAACGCCGGGAAACATGATGCCGGTTTTCATCAATCCGGGAGAGAAAGCGAAGGAAGTGGAGTTTGCCTGGACGCCCATGGCCAACGCCGCCAACTACCGCTTGCGAATTTCGCACAACCCGTATTTTTCGTCGTTGTTGCTCGATCGTAAGGTCGAGACGGCGAGCGTGGTAGTGACCGGGCTGCCCGCGGGCGCTTATTATTGGTCGATCCAGTCATATGATGCGAACGGCAAGGAATCGGTGGAAAGCGAAAAAAATCGATTTACCATCGTCGCCAAGTCGAAAGAAAAAATCGAGCTTTCGCTGGAGCTCGATCCTTTAGTCCAGCACGGACACGTGATCGAGGTTGCGGGTAAGACCGAAGCCGGAGCGCGGGTGATGGTGAACGGCAGGGAAGTGCCCATGGTCAGCGACGATGGTTCGTTCCATTATTTCACGCCTCCTTTGGCAAACGGGGAGAACCTGATCACTGTCACCGCGCAGAACTCAAAAGGTGGAGTGAAGACCCACCAGGAGAGAGTGCTGATTCAGTAGGGAAGAAAAAGTCTGGGGTGCCGAACTCGCAACCCCTGAACCTCGAAGTAGAATAGAAGAAACGTACAATAGAAAAGGCCAGGAAAGAACAACCCAAGGAATCCGGGGCAGGCCCAGGTTCCAGGGGCGGGACGAATTCCCGGAAGAGAGAAGTATTGCCATGTCAAACAATGGGTTTAGTAACGGCTCATCGCGTTCGCACAACCTGCGTTCGTTGTTCAGTATGTTTTCCAGCGACCTCGCCATCGATCTCGGGACGGCCAACACGCTGGTCTATGCGCGCGGGAAAGGCATTGTCGTCAATGAGCCATCGATCGTTGCGCTCAACAAGAACACCAATGAGGTAGAGGCCGTCGGCAAAGAGGCCAAGGAAATGCTCGGGCGCACGCCCGGCAACATTGTGGCCATCAAGCCGATGAAAGACGGCGTCATTGCCGATTTCAAAGTCACCGAGAAGATGCTGAACTACTTCATCCAGAAGGCCCACAACCGCAAGATGCTGGTGCATCCGCGAATCGTGATCGGCGTGCCTTCGGAAATCACCCAGGTGGAAAAGCGCGCGGTCATGGATTCCGCGTATCGCGCCAAGGCGAGCGAAGTGCATCTCGTCGAGCAAGCCATGGTGGCCGCGATCGGCGCCGGCTTGCCGATTACTGAGCCCAGCGGCAACATGGTGGTTGACATCGGCGGCGGCACCACCGACATCGCCGTCATATCTTTAAGCGGCATCGTCTATTCGCGCTCCGTACGTATGGCCGGCAATCAGATGGATGAGGCCATCATGAACTACCTGAAGCGGAAATATAATTTGCTCGTGGGCGAGCGCACGGCTGAGCAGATCAAAATGGAAATCGGTTCCGCCTATCCGCTCGACAAGCCGCTGACCATGGAAATCAAAGGCCGCAACCTGATCGAAGGCGTGCCCAAAACCATTACCGTGGACGACAGCGAAATTCGCGAATCGTTGAGTGAATGCGTCTCCACGATTATGAACGCCATCCGCGTCGCCCTCGAACGCACGCCGCCCGAGCTCTCCGCCGATATCAGCGACCGCGGCATCGTGCTCACCGGCGGCGGCGCGCTCATCAAGAACCTCGACAAGCGTATTCGCGAAGAAACTGGATTGCCCGTCTCGATCGCCGACGATCCCCTCTGCAGCGTGGTGCTCGGCACCGGCAAGATGCTCTCGGACTTCAAATTGCTGCGCAAGATTTCGATCGAGTAACCGCTGTGAGCTTCGGGCTGCGGGCCGCGAGCGAGAAGCAGGTCCTTCCCCTTCGACTATGCTCAGGGTCAGGATGACGACAAGCGATTTCTCAGCGACGACAGGTTCTCTGAGAAATAAGAACTGACAACTGAGAACTGAGAACTGCTGTTTATGGACGTCCTCGGACGCTACCGCAATCTGATCGTGCTGGTGGGAGTGTTATTCGCCCAGGTACTCGGCTTGGCCGTGCAGGTTAGGCGCACCAGCGACAGCGAATCGTCGACGCGCTTAATCCGCGTCTGGGCGGTGGGCGCGGTCACCCCTTTCGAAAAAGCCCTGGTATGGGCACAAACCTCCAGCGGCAACCTCTGGCACAACTATTTCTACCTGCGCGGCGTGCGCGCCGAGAACCGCACCTTGAAGGCGCAGATTGAACAGATGAGGCTGGAGCAGGTGCGGATGAGCCAGGACGCCGATCAGGCGCGCCGCCTGCAGGCCTTGCTCGCGTTCAAGGAGCAATTCATTTCCCAGACCATGGCGGCGCAGGTCATCGGTGGGAGCGGCAGCGAATTGTCGCGCTCAGTCTATATCGACAAGGGTTATAACGATGGCATCAAGACCGACATGGCGGTCATCACCGCGGACGGCGTCGTGGGTAAGGTACTGCGCACGTACCGCACAAGTTCGCTGGTGCTCTTGATCGACGATCAGACCAGCGGCGTGGGTGCGATCCTCGATAAAACCCGGCTGCAAGGCATCCTGCGCGGAACGTCGTCGGGCGAAGTGCAGCTCGAAAAAGTGATGAGCGATGAAACTGTGCCCCCCGGAGAACTGGTTCTGACCAGCGGCGGCGATGGAATTTTCCCCAAAGGCCTGGTGGTGGGCCGGGTGACAAAAGTGACCCCAGGCGCTGAGCTTTTTCTCAACATCCGCGTGCGTCCCGCGGCCGATCTCAGCAAGCTGGAGGAAGTGCTGGTCGTAACCAAGATCGATGAAAGGCAGGCCCAGCCCGATCAGAGCGGCCCAGCCCGCGCCGTCGATATCCTGGCCGAACGCTTGCCGGGAGTCCCTTCCAAGCCCGAGAATGCCGAGAAAGGGCCGGCGGGCGCTGTTGCAGCGCCGGGCACCGTCTCGCATGCGCCTGCCGGAACGGGTCCTGATGCAAAACCAGCACCCGCGCCTCCGCAGGTGTCCATCGGCGCCGTCGCGCGCAAAGCCGCAGCAGCTGCCTCTTCTGAAGGAGCCGGTTCGCCCTCGGGAGCCGCGACCGCCACACCCGATGCCGTGAAGGCCTCCCCCAAGCCCGTGAAGACCGCGGCTGCGCCCAAACCGCAACCGGCCGTCGAGGATCGTCCGCACTAACGTGGCCATCACCTACACTTCGGGAGAACAGGTTGAAGTTTATCGTTTCAGCATTCCTGCAACGATTCTGATTCCGCTTATTGCCGTTTTTCTGCAGGCGTGGGTGCCGCTGCGGCTTCCGTTCTTCTCCATCTTCGATCTACCTCTTCTGGTCACCATCGGCTTCGCGACGGCGCGGCGCAGTCCTCTCGCCGGCCTTTTTACGGGAGGCCTGATCGGCATTCTGCAGGACGCGCTGACTCATCAGCCCATCGGGCTCTACGGAATCTCTAAAACCGTGGTGGGGTTCGGTGCATCTTCCCTGGGGATCAAGCTCGACGTCGAAAATGCCGGTGCTCGTTTCCTGCTGACGATCTTCTTCTACGCGGTGCACGAAGTTGTCTACTTCATGATTGCCCGCGGACTGGTCGGTTTGCACATGGAGTGGAGCTGGCCCCACGAATTCCTGTCAGGCATGGCGAACGCCGCGCTGGGCGTGTTGATCTTCATGCTCCTCGACCGGGTCAAGCAGCGAACCTAGTGCGGGAACATCGCGCAGGAACATGGCGTAGGGACAGCCGAGGGCGGCTGTCCCTACGCATTGGTCTTTGCCGCGGGCTTCCTGCCTTCCGCGGAACTACGCAATGCCCGCACTTGCACCGGACGCCGCAACACGGTTTCCAGCAAATGCCGCGCAGCCGCCACGCCCTCCGCCGAGCCATCCAAGGCCGAGTATCCCGGCACACGCACGACCAGGAAACGATCCTGCAAACTAACCTCGAGTCGCGGAGCGTTTTCATTCCGGTCGCGCTCGTGATGCAAGTCGAGAGCATTGGCCAGACGCAAAACTCCGGCCAACTCCATGGCGGCGGGCCGCTCCGCCAGTTGCAGCAGCTGCATTTTCTTTCCCCCAGGACGTGGCAAGGCTCCGCGATGATACCGCGCTACCAGCGCCGCCAGTTCCAATTCGCGCGCGCTCCATCCCAAGGGCCGCGCCATCCCGCGGATCATCCGGTAAGAATGCTTTTGGTGATTATGCGGGCCCTTGGCTTTGCCAACATCGTGCATAAATGCCGCGGCCTGCAGCACCGCTCGCCAGTCATGCTCCAGATTCGGGAGCCGCGAGTTCGAAACCCCGGAGCTCGAAACTCCGTTTGCAGACACGCCACTCGTTGTCAGCAACCCCGCATCTTTGAGTCCGTCATATAAAAGAAGCGCCAGTTGAGCCACGCGCTGGGAATGCTGGAAATCGGGATCCAGATATCCCGCCCAGGTGCGCAGGCGGCTTATCGCCGCCGCCCTCAACTGCGGGCCCGATGGCAACTCCGCCCGCCAGACCCGCCACAGCGACTCGTGCCCGACCATCTTCTCGCGATAGCGCGCAATCCTCGTACCGCGCTCCGCGTTCAACTTCTCGCGCCACCGGGTGCGGCTTGCGACGTCCGGAAACGCCTGTATCTCGACAGCCGTCTGCCAAAGCACATCCAGATCGTGGACCTCTCCCAGCAGATCCTGCAGCTCTTTCAGATCGTCGCCCCACATCCCGTGCTGGCGTGGCAGAAAGTTTTCCACCGTGTAACGAAAGCGTTTAATCCCGATTCGCAGTTGGTGCCACCCAACCTGGGACCGCGTCCGCAAAGCGTGTTTGTGCAGATCGTAAGCGGCCGTATATTTTTCCAGCGCCAGATGCAGATACACCGTGCTCCCCGGGCGTACCCGTGAAGCGCGCTGCGGCAGCGTTCGACTCCACTGCCGCCACTGCTTGCGGTCAAACTGCTGGAGATCCTTGAACGCGTGCAGCTTGCATTCGGCTTCGCGTGCATGCACATGATCGAGAAGCCGCGAGGCGGCCGGGTCGCCCGAATTTTCCGAAACGACGGGTGCCCCATCCTTGCGCGTTCTTTGCGCAAGCGTGGGCGCAAGGGTGGCTGCCGCGTCTCCCGCTGCCGAGTCGCCAGCATCGCCGAGCTTCTCAATCCACCCCTGCATCACCTGCATGTCGCGCAATTCACCGAGCGCCTGGAAAAGCTTCTTCCCCGCTTTCTTCATGTCCTTCCACGAAGAATCGGGATCGATGGCCATCAATCCATCCGCCAGCGAACGGCATCGCCGCAGAGCAACCCGAAGATCGTGCACCGCCTCCGCGTCGAACCCCGCCGCAGCGCGATCGCACTCCACCAGCACGCGCTCCATCCAGGCGCGAAGACCGAGCTTCGGCTTGGGTCGCAGGGGTTTGGCGCTCACAAGCTTCAGACGGGGTTTCAGAACCGGACTGGCTGCCACTGCGACTCCTTTCGTCGGTTGTCGGCGGGAACCATTGTCGCTTTTTTGGACGGATTCTTCCATCTGGCGGGTGGCCAACATCTCCGACCGCCAAGTGTAACGGGCGATGCCTTTGATCGTCGGGACTAACTAAATGGGGGTGCGCCCCTTCTCGCGCTTTTCGAGAAGGGGCCTCCACCACAGCCAGCACCGTGGGATTTTGCTCTTACAGGCGGGGCAGCATCCTAATTGTTTGAGAACTCTCCCTCCGTTAACCGCTACGGCCCCGGCTTCCCGGCAAGCAGCTGCGGAAACTGCTCCAGCGCCACGTTCCGGCGACGCCCCCAATTGCGCGGTCGCCGTGGCGGGCCACTTCTCAAAAAGCGCGAGAAGTGGCGCACCCCCCAGTTATTTGGTATCGAGGTTCAGAACAAACGTACACTTAGTGGTTAAAATGGCGGCCGAGAGGTGGCGCAACCGGCAATGTAATTCCCAGCCGCTGCCCTCAAGCGAACAAAAATTCCTTAGTCCGCAGTTCCTTGATCGTATCCCGCAGCTTGGCCGCCTTCTCAAATTCAAACCGCTTGGCTGCTTCCCGCATATCGCTCTCTAATTTCGCAATGTAGGCGTCCAGTTCCTCCTGCGATTTCAGTTCGGGAATTCCGTCGGCTTCGGAACCGGTCAGATCGGTGTAGTCGGCGCCGACGATCGCGACGAGCGTCATATCCAGCGGGCGAATAATGGATTCGGGAGTTATCCCGTTTTCCTCGTTGTAAGCCTGCTGAATCGCGCGCCGGCGGTTGGTTTCGTCGAGCGCCTTTTTCATGGAATCGGTCATTCGATCCGCATAGAGAATCGCCCGCCCGTTGAGATTGCGGGCGCAGCGTCCGATCGTTTGGATCAGCGAACCTGCGGATCGCAGGAAGCCTTCCTTGTCGGCATCGAGAATCGCCACCAGCGAGACTTCCGGCAGGTCGAGCCCTTCGCGCAGTAGATTGATGCCGATCAATACATCAAATTCGCCCTTGCGCAGGTCGCGCAGAATTTTTACCCGCTCCAGCGTTTCGATTTCGGAGTGCATGTAACGGCACTTCACGCCCACCTCGCTGTAATACTCAGCCAAATCTTCCGACATGCGCTTGGTCAAAGTCGTAACCAGCACGCGCTCGTTGCGCCCAACGCGGTCGCGGATCATATGCAGCAAATCGTCGATCTGTCCCTTGACTGGACGAATCTCGACCGGCGGATCGATCAAACCAGTGGGCCGGATAATCTGCTCCACAACTACGCCAGCCGACTTGGTAAGTTCATAAGGACCGGGCGTCGCAGAAACATAGATCAGCTGATTTGTCCGATGCTCGAACTCTTCAAACGTCAGCGGACGATTATCCAGCGCCGACGGCATGCGGAATCCGTACTCAACCAATGTCTGCTTGCGCGAGCGGTCGCCGTGATACATGCCATGCAGTTGCGGCACCGTCTGGTGCGACTCGTCGATGAAGATCAGAAAGTCGCGAGGAAAATAATCCAGCAGGGTTGGCGGCGGCTCGCCCGGGAGCCGTCCCGTAAAATGCCGCGAATAGTTTTCGATGCCATGGCAGTAGCCCATGGCCTTGATCATTTCCAGGTCATACATCACGCGCTGATGAATGCGCTGCGACTCGACCAGCCGCCCCTGTTTTTCCAGTTCCGCTTCCCACCAGGCCAGCTCAGCTTTGATCGAAGCGACGGCGGAGGCCCGTGTTTCTTCCTTCATCACATAGTGGGTCTTGGGGTAAATCGGCAGCCGCATGTAACGCTGCTTAACCGTCCCAAATAAAGGATCGATCTGCGAAAGCGATTCGACCTCGTCACCGAACATCTCAATGCGATATGCATTGTCATCGTATGTAGGATAGATTTCGATAACATCCCCGCGCACCCGAAACGTCCCACGCCGAAAATCCCCTTCTGTTCGCTCGTAAAGAATCTCGACCAGCTTGCGAGTGATGTCCGCGCGCTTGATCTTCTGTCCCTTTTCCAGGAACAGCAGCATCCCGTAGTAAGCCTCGGGCGATCCCAACCCATAAATACAGCTAACGGAGGCGACAATCAGGCAATCGCGCCGCTCAAACAACGACCGCGTGGCCGACAGCCGCAGCTTGTCCAGTTCGTCATTGATCGTCGATTCCTTCTCGATATAAAGGTCCGCTGCCGGCACATAAGCCTCCGGCTGGTAGTAGTCGTAGTAGGAGACAAAGTACTCGACGGCGTTGTGCGGGAAGAAGCTCTTGAACTCGTGGTAGAGCTGGGCAGCCAGCGTCTTGTTGTGGGCCATGACCAGGGCCGGACGGTTGGCGGCTTCGATTACCTTGGCGGCAGTGTAAGTCTTACCCGATCCGGTCACGCCGAGCAGAACCTGATGCTGCTCGCGGTCAAATACGCCGCGGGTCAAGGCATCGATCGCCTGTTTCTGATCGCCCTGGGGCTTGTAGTTGCTGACCAGTTTGAAGTCCACAACTCATTATATGGGAGGACGGGGAAGATGATCGGAAGTGGGACTCGATCGCGGTTCTGGGTGTACTGGTTGTACTTCTGTGTAATTTTGCACGCCCTGGCAGGCACGATGGGAATTTTATACTAAGTATTTCACCCTAGATCGTGAGTAAAACTCCTGTAGACGCATAGGGGAGTTCCCGTATGAAAAGCAGTATTTTTCAGCAAAAAAGGGAAGCAACTGCATTTTTCACAATTAGTTAACCAGTTGAGGGCAATTTGGCTGCCGGAATGCAAATTGAGACGGAAAGGTCGATTCCAGATCCGGTAGGGATCCGGCGCCTTCGCCCGTCCCGGGCGAGCGCCGGTCGGGTATAATCCAATGCAAGAGAACTTTGACAGAGTAGGACCCCGGGAACGTCAGATCATCGAACTGCTTCTTCAGGGATGTGACAACTCAGAAATCGCTCGCGATCTGCAGATTGCCGAGCGCACCGTCAAAGCCCATTTCAACCGCCTGTTTCTGCGTTTCGGAATCAAGGGCGGAATCAAGCGGGTCAAACTCGCAACTTTATTTTATCGGAGGCAATTATGGCAGGAGAGACAACGAACCGGCGGTGTCCCAGTGAACGCGAACAGTTCATCATTCAACGCGTAGCCGAGGGCTGCAAGAACCGTGAAATCGCCGACTCTCTGGGGACCACCGAGCACGTGGTAAAGAATTATCTGCGCCTGATCTACGACAAACTGGGATTGTGGAACCGAGTCGAGCTGGCCCTTTGGTACGAAGCACGTCAGCATGAGCAGGTTTACAACACCTGAGGTACGCTGAAATGGGTAGAAGAATTGTCAAAGTGTTTCACGTGAAACACTGTACTTATCGTATTGTACTTACATATAAGCCTATTCTATTTACTAACAAATACATACACCAAACCTGACACCCTCCCAAATTGCCTTCATGTCGCACCCGGCGGTCTGTAAGTCATTGATAACGGCTTAGAGTTGAAGGTGCTGAAACGCCCTCCCGGGTGGAAGCGCCGCGGTGATGAGGTACAATTTTCAATAAGGTCCTAACGGCTGGCATCGCCGAACTCCCGGCAGGCCTGCCAACTTTCCGGCTAGTGTTTGTCGGCAAGGTACGAGATGAGTGCTGCAAGCATTGAGTTTCAGGCCCGAAATGGAACCGCGGTCATGGCCGCCGGCGTGCAACCCCTCCGTTATTACCCACCGCAGAAGCGGTCTAGCCGGCCACGATATTTCAAATATCAGTTTCCTGCTCATCGTTGCTCGCCGTACTCTTCGACTGACATATTTCTGCGGAGGGATGAATAACGGAGGAACGCCCCATGAGCACGTCCGGCTTGCGCTGCGTTGAAAGCTGCCTTAACTGCCACCTGCGTTCCCGCGGCTTCTTCTGCGACCTCTCGCGGGAGTCGATCGCTGCGTTCAACAAAATAAAACATGCCGCTGTTTTTCCTGAGCACGCCGTGGTTCTGGTGGAGGGACAGAGTCCATGGGGAATTTTTATCCTGTGCCAGGGACGGGCCAAGCTTTCGACCACCTCGCGCGATGGCAAGACCTTAATTATTCGCATTGCCGCGGCGGGAGAAGTTCTCGGCTTGCATGCTGTGATTACCGGCGGTCCGTATGAGTTGACGGTGGAAACCATGCAGCCCTGCCAACTGGATTTCGTGGGCCGCGAAGACATGCTGCGCTTCCTCAAAGACCATGCCGATGCGTCTCGCCATGCTACGGAGCATCTGGCACGGGATTGCTCGGATTCTTACGGCGTGGCGCGCACGATCGGCTTGTCCCACTCGGTTTCGGAACGGTTCGCGCGTTTCCTGCTCGACACCGCTTCCGATGGGAAGGTCACTAAGGGTAGGGTGAGCGTCCGGTGTGCGATGACCCATGAAGAAATCTCGCAACTGGTGGGCACCAGCCGCGAAACCATCACCCGGCTGCTGTCGGAGTTCAGGAGAAACGATCTCGCGGAACTGAAGGGCTCGATGCTGATTATCCATAACCATCCGGCATTGAAGAACCTGGTCAGGGTTTAGGGGCAGATGTTCTCAGGGGCTGAAGCCCTTGTCTTTTTGGCTTCGGATGGCGCGGCTGAGACGGCTTGAGGAAAAAGCGGATTTTGCCGCCTCAGCCCCTAAAGGGGCGTCTAATTTCGAAGGACTTATGGTATCGCTAAAGCGATACCCTGATACGAAACCCGGTGTTTTTCCGCAGCTTGTGAAAGCCGTGCTCTTCCGGTTCTTGCTCGAGCATAGTTCACTGGTGGCCCGAGACGGGGCATGCCCGGTCTCTACACAAGTTTTCCACGAGATGTGAAGCGGGTTGTTCCCAAACCGATTTGTGAGATCGGATCTTATTGGATCGCGGTGTAAGAACTGCGCCGATCATACGCGTGCGGCTAATTGCCGGTCGAGATGCGCGAGCACTTTCGGCCATGCTTCCTCGTGGCGTTTTTTCGATGGCTCGTCCGGAAAGCCTGCATGCGCGAGCCGGAGTAGCGTCCCTTCGCCGCTCGCGATGAATTCGACCGTGACCACGGTCTCGGCTCCCAGGGTAGCGGCGGTGAGCCATGTCAGTTCCACTAGCCGGTCGCGTTCGAGTCTGAGGAAGCGGCCGTAGTGCGGATGTCGACTGCCTTCGAAACTCGTTTCGAAGTAGAAGACGGAGTTGATCTCGCCCTTCATCAGGACCGATCCCGGCACCGCGAACCAGAGGTCGAACTGCTCGGTCCATGCTCGATAGAGGGCGCTGGGCGACGCCGTCATCGCGCGCTCCACGGTCAGCCGGAACGGCCTTGAGGAAAGATCGGGCGGAGGAACGGTCTTTGTCATGGTCATCGTCATGCTGCTTACGTGGAGAGCGGCGTGCCCAGGGTGATGTCCCTGAAATTCACTGATAACTCCAACCGCCCTTTCTGACCGATAAGCCGTTTCCCTCAGGGGCTAAAGATCGCGTTTCGGGGTGCCGGTTACGGCGCGACTGAAGCCGCGCCCCTTCAGAGCATTTCCTTCAAAGCATTTCAATTCACGCTGCAGAGCATTTCAATCCATGCCGCGAAACTGGGAAGATCGTTCTAGAAACTGGCGATGACCACATTCGCCGCAGATGGCAGCATGAATTTTATTCCGCGCTGCTGGTTGGCCTGTACGGTAGCAGGCAAGTCGAGCGCGGTGAGGGGGATGTGCTTCGTCCCATAGCCGTTTTGCCAGTAGTTGCTGCGGACGTAGATCACACCGTTGGCGATGGCATAGTCCGCAATGTTCTCGTGATGGCCGTCGCCATAGACCAGCACTGCGGGCGGGAGGTTCGCGGGTTGCGCTTCGGGGCGAGCTTTCTGCGTGGCAGATAGCGGAGGTTCCGTGATTGCCGACGCCGAATAGTCGGCAAGCGCCGAGGCTCCGGGTTCCTCTGTGTCTCGAATACCTCCGAATCGCACATAACGGTCGCCTTGCCTTTCGATGAGCAAGGGTCGCGGCTTGGCGCTGCGCGGAGAATCGCCAGACGAGGCCGGCTGTACCAGCAGAATCCGGGGCTGATTGCTCTCGACGGAGTTCTCGGCGCCCTCAACATCGCTTGGAATCAAGTAGGGTGCGCCGGAATCGTAGTCGGAATAGAAATAAGGCGAGCCTGGATAGATTCCTCGGGCGAATCGATGCATTCCGTGATGCGGAGCGCTGCCGCGCGCGAAGCCGCCATGCATCTGCGCGACGGAGAGCGGTGCTAATGCCGTAGTTACGAGGAGCGCGATGCTCAACTGCCGGAACATGTCAGTTCGGAATCCCCTTCCCGTTTCGAAAACTCCCTTCTAGTGTACCCCCAGTCCGTCTGCCGGTGATGGGTGAAACGGAATTGCTTCAGTCGTAATTGCTTCAACCGTATTGCTTCAAGCGCATACATCATTTCAACCTAAAGGAAACCATTGCCCATAGTAATCGAATCCAAATTATCGAACGTAGAGACGTTTTGCTCAGGTCTCATCAGGAGCATCATGCGCGACCACGGTATCGTCCTGACGGGTTGTTTGGGCTGGCTCGTGGTTTTGGGAATGTCAGGCTGCGGATCGTCCGGGCCACCGCCGAACCTGGCCGTAGTGCAGACGGCCGATCTAGGAGTTATCGACGACAATCCGGAGATTTTGGGCCGGGATGGCGGTTACAGCGGCATATTTGCGGGGAATTCTGTCTGGGTGTACGGCGACACGTTTCTTGTTAATCCGAACGCCGAAGGACAAACGTTGATCAGCGACTCGTGGGCGTCGACCACCGATCTGAATGCCACGGATGGCATCACGGGATTTCAAGAACGAGACGATGGGGCTGGGGCTCCTACGATGCTGCTTACGTACACGCCGGCGGAACTAGCCTTCAACGCCGCGCATCAAGGCAATCCGTGCCAGGAGCAGCCTTGCGGCGCACGCTGGGCGCTATGGCCGGGAGCCGTCGTTGCCGACCCCGTGCGAAGTCGCGCCCTGGTCTTTTACCAATTGGTGATGGCTCAACCCGGCGCCTTTAATTTCGCGGCGGTCGGATACTCGGCGGCGATCTGGCAGAACTTCGCCGACCTCCCGCAACGGCCCACCATAAACCCAGGGGCAGAGCATCCCGATCTATTATTTGGCCAGAACGATCCGAACTTTGGCACGGCCGCCTTTGCGAGTGGGGATACGCTCTACGCCTACGGGTGCGACGGCTCCATCCCCGGTGCGCCGTGTGTAGTGGGGCGCGTTGCCCTGGAAAACGTTCTGAATTTGAGCGAGTGGAGTTTCTATGCCGGCAATGGAAATTGGTCGAGTAACATCAGCGATTCCATTGGAATAATGGGAGGGGCTCCCATCATGAATGTGTCGTGGAATGACTATCTGCAGTCGTATGTGGCGGTTTACAACGCGCCCTTTTCGCAGCAGGTCATGATGCGCACGTCCCCCGCGCCGGAAGGCCCTTGGTCGGCGGAAATAACTGCCTTCAGTGCTCTCTCGCCGGCGAATGGTGGCAGCGCGGTGCACGATGCCCAGGCACATCCCGAGTACAACGGAAACCGCGGGCAAGTTATGTATGTGACTTACTCACATTCCACTGGAGCTTTCACCAGTGAAATGCGGCTTGTGTCGGTGCAGTTGGAAGCTATTAATACACAGGGCAGGTAAGGGCCGAGTGGCCGGACTCCGCCGGAGGCAGAATTCTCTATTCTACCCCGGCAATGGCCGCTTCTACAGCGTCTATATCGGCTCCTACGTCGCGTCCATCGGAGGCTGCGCCTGCTCCCGGAGACACCTTTGAACAACCTGGCCCTTTGGCGTGGCAGAGCCTGGGATCCTTAGTAATCGTCCCTTTGAGGTCGTGGATGCCGGCGGCTTCTGGCGAACCGGCGACGAAGTTTCCCTTAGGAAACGATCCACGCCCGCTGACGATGAGATTCTTTTCGAATTTAAATGGATCGAAGCACGCCTGCAGCACGGCTTCGCCGCCTGCCGCCTGGCTTCCGCCCGCGCAGCTTTGAGGGCCCCCGCCAGCCGAGGCGATCGGGCGCTCATCTCTTACCGAGAACACGCTGTTGGTCAGCGTGAAGTTCGCCAGCTTTGGCCCGGTATGCGCAATCTCAATCAGGGCGCCCGGGACAAACGCGGTTACGTGATCGATCTGGACGTCGTGCAGCGGCGGTTCCTTGGAGGCGAGGACCAGAAACGCGCCCGCGCCCTTGTAATCCTTGTCGTGCAGGTCGTCGGCGACGATGTCGTGAATGCAGTAGCGACCGCCGTCGGCGGTAGCGCCGCCGGTCTGCGAAAGAGCATTGGCGATCAGTAAGACTCCGGCAACATTCCGGATTCGGTCGAAACGGATCGTGACGTCATTGACGCGGCAAACTGGGCACTTGTTGGATTGGTCCTTCGGGGTGAGAAGGATGGAATACCCGGGCTGACTGAAACCGCCCCAGGAGTTCTCGAGCAAATTGGCTTCGAACAAAACCCGGACCGCGCTCTTGAGTTCAAAGTTGTTCTTGACGATGTAGGGATGTCCCGAAGCGGCGGGCGTATAGCCGGGTTCGCCCTCCCTCCAGAGAATGGGGCGGAACAGGTGATTGCGCCGGATCTCGATGTCGGTTGGATTGATGGCGGAGGGGCCACCGCCGAAAATAATGTTTTCTCCTGCCGCTTCGATGAAATTGTTGAAGAACTTGAGGGTGGTCACAGGGTCGTCGCCCCGGCCGCCGCCGAGGCCCGTGGCATCGCTGCACTTTCCGGCAACGGCGACGCAATTCAGGCCGCTGATGTAGGAGTTGACGACGGCAATCATATGCGAGCCATCCAGAATCTCAACTCCGTGGGCCACCTCGACGCCATCGGTGGGATGGAACCAGTTGCGGTCGAAGATAATGTGGTCGCTATGATGTGCGCCCACGAGAACGGAGATGTCGGTATTGGGGGCCGTAGTCCACTCAATTCCGATGAAGCGGAGGTGATCTCCGACAGTTGCTCCTGCGGGACGCCGCACCACGATCGTCGCCAGTAACTTGGCCGGTCCATCGGCGGGCTGCGCGAATGGAGGACGTCCGGCCAGGTTGGCTACGCCCGCCCATGCGGGAGAGACGCGCGTGCCTTCGGGAGGAAGTTTTGAGTCGGGGGTGTCGGTCCGCACCGTGATGTAGTGCTGGTCGTCGCATTTCTTTGCGGGCAACTCCTTCACGTCGAAAGCGGCGGCGGCGGGCAGCAGCAGCGTGTCTCCGCACTTGGCAGCGTCGATGGCTGCGGCCAGATCCGTCTTGGCTCCGACGGGAATCTGTTTTCCGGTCGACGGCGTTCCGTCGAGCGCGGTGTAGTAACAGGTTTTAGGTAGGTCGGCGACGCCGTCTTTGTCGCCAAACTGCGCGACATTTCCCTTGCCGCAATAGGCATTCTCCGCCGTAGGAGGCGCGGCTGCCGATGCCGAAAGCATGGACCCCGCTGCGAATGCGGAGATCAGACAGAAACAACGGAAGGGCGCCAGCAAGCTGTTTACGGCACGAACAGGGCCGGAGGATGGCAAGCGGAGCGGAGCTATTTTCAACATCTCCATATGATCGCACGCCCCGCGCGTGCTCGTCGTATTAACCGCGGAGATTCGGTGCGCCGCTTACAAGGCGAACGCAGGGGGCAAAGTCGTCGACGGCATGAATCGGTTACGAAAAGTAGAAGAGGTCCGGGTCGAGCCCCGGACCTCATTGTGAAGACCTCGATTGTGAAGACTGAAAATCCATCGAAGGCGAAGGCTATTCGACGTTGGCTAGCGCGTTGTTGAGTCCGACAATATCGGCCCCGAGATTTTTGCCGTCCATGCCCCTGTTGCTGTAAGGGCTGCCGGGCTGGAGCTCGTAGTTGCCGTTCTCATAGTTCATGAACGCGACATCCTCAACGGTTTGCGGGAAGAGGTTGTTCGCCGGCCAAGACGAGGGGGGATATCTTGGTGGAGGCGCAACCAACGCGTTGTTGGCGAATGTATAGGTGGTGAAGCATTTGGTGATGACAGTGACCGGCACGTCGGAAAAAGCGCAATTGGTGTCGCCGCCGCCGTTGGTCAAGAGTGGGCCTTGCGTACTTATCATCAGGTTGTTGGTGAAAACCAATCCGTACATGGGCGCGTTCTTTGCCAGATTGCCCAAAGTTATCAGGTGCGCCGCGGCGTCGGGCAATGCGGTGACGTGATCTATGGTGACAGTATTAAGCGGATTCTGAGGCCATCCGTTCGCGATCTCGAACGGAATGCCGGTGCCTGAGTACTTGGTGCTGATGTCGTCGAGAACCACATCATGAATGCTCCAGCGAGTGCCAGCCAGTGCCGGGGCGCCATTTTTGCCGTCACCGGAAAGGCTGGTCGCCATCATGATCCCGCCTCCGACGTGTGACACATGCACATAGCGGATGGTAATGTCGGTCACCTGGCACTGCCCGCAGACGTTCGAGCCGCTGGCTGTGTGCTGGTTTTTGGGAGTGAGCAGAATTCCATAGCCGCTTTGGCCGAACCCTCCCCAGGCGTTCTCCATAAGATTCGAATCGACCAGGACGCGGGCCGCATTCTTCAGTTCCAGGTGATTCTTGACCACGAACGGACGACCATTCTTTCCGCCGACGAAGTTCGGGTTGCCCTTCATCCACTGCCAGGGTTTCCAGAAGTGATTGCCGATGATTTCAATGTCGGCTGGCGTCGCAGTTGCCGGGCCGCCGCCGAACATGATCGCCTCACTCGAAGCTTCCAGGAAGTTGTCCTGAATTTTGTAGGGACCATCCTGGGTCTGGCTAGTACCTCCGGTCAGCGCATGAGAGTCGGTACACGTGCCGGTGACGGCGACGCAATGGAAATCGCTGAAGTAGGAATCGACCACGGCTATGTTCGTTCCGTGATTCAGGTCCACGCCGGTGGCGGTTTCATCCTGCACCGTGCCATGCAACCAGGAGCGATCCACTACCACATGATCGTAAGTGCCCTGACCTGAAATCAGCTCGCCAGTCCCCGGGGTGCCGGCGGGGCGGGTGAGTTCCAGGCCGATGAAGCGGTAAAAGCTGGCGCCGGCGGCGAGTTGAAAGGGACCGTTGCCCATGATCGGATTCTGTACTTTCGCCATCACATTGCTTGGATTGGCGCAGGCATACTGCGGACGCCCTGGCAGAGAAGCCACCCCGGCATAACACGGAGTCGCGCGCTGCCCTTCGGGGGGCAGAGCGCTGTCCGGCGAACTGGTCCGGATGATGATCCAGTGATTGATGTCGCAGTTATTGGCGGGCAGAATGAACTTGCCGGAAAAGGTTGCGCCCGCTTGCAGTTGGATGGTTTCGCCGCATTGAGCACTGTTCAGGGCAGCTTGCAGATCTCCGCCGACGTGGAGGCTAACGAGGGGTCCGGGCGCAGGCGTGTCGGCCATCGCGCTGGGAACTGTCTGTCTAGGCAATTCCGCGGGACCATCGAAATTGCCGGGCGGAGTCACAGTCACGCTGGAGTTGCTGGTAGCGCTATGGTTCGCGGCATCCGTTGCCGTTACGGTGAAGCTGAAGCTACCGGTTGCGGCAGGCGTGCCCCCAAAATCACCGTTCACACTCATCGAAGTGCCGGGAGGAGTCGTGCCCGCGGAAATGCTCCAATTGTAAGGCGCGGTTCCGCCGGTAGCGGCGAAGCCTACGCTATAAGGGCTGCCCTGAGCGCCCTGAGGAAGACTTCCGGTTGTAATCTGGAGGGCCTGGTTAGTCGTCGGATTCACGAGGAGGGACGCGCTGGCTGATTTGGTGGAGTCCGCCTGGCTGGTCGCGGTGATGGTCACGTTGGTTTGCGAGTTCACGTTCGGCGCGATGAAAAGACCGCTGGCATCGACCGAGCCTGTTGTTGCCGACCACGACACGGCGGTATTGGAGGTTCCGCCAATGGTGGCGGTGAACTGCTGCTTCGAATTCGCGGACACACTCGCGGTTGTCGGTGTCACGCTGATATGGACAGTAGTGATGTTGGTTTCACCGTTGACGCCAACCCCGAAGGTCTGTTTTCCCTGATTGAGCCCCGTAGAGTCGCTTACGGCTACCTCGAACGTGAAGACTCCCGGCTTTAGCGGCTTCCCTGAGATCGTCCCCGTTGATGGGTTCAGGCTGACGCCGGGGGGAAGGGCGCCGGCTTTCACAGAAAAGCTATAGGGAGCGATTCCGCCAGTCACCGCCACTGCCGCGTTGTAAGGCCGGTTGACTGTTCCCAAGGGCAGCCTTCCATACACGTACAGGCTGTTCTGAATTTTTTGGGTATCGGCGGCATGTGCCGGCATCACGCACAAGGCGGCTATCAGCGCGACGACCGCCAGGACCATCATCACGGCGTTAACGCGCCGTCCCGCCATAAAGCGAAATCTGTAAGGACTATCTCTGTAAGGACTATCTATGTAACGACGATCTATGCAACGACTATCTAGAAGAGCGTTCCCTGCTTCAAACATTGCGAGCCCTCGACCCTGATAAATTTGGGGGACCAGTCGAATGTCCTCATGCTGAATCTAGCGGGACGGCATAGAGCTTCCCAGATATCAGAGGTTCATGGAAGACGCGTTAGTACATGAGCACGCGGCATGTACGGATTCGCGTTCGGCATTGGCCGCCGGTTCCTGCCGCCAGGTAACCGAAAACAGGCACGGGACGGGCGGTCTGGGCGAAGAGAAGGCTGGGGCGGTGAAGCAGAAGCGGGTGAATACTGGGGACTGAAAACTGAAGACGAAGATAACCGGCGGGAGGTTACTTCACCGGTTCTCCAAGCCAAACTGCGCGCAGCCGATCATAGGCGCGATTCCCGAGCGCGCGCTGGGCGCTGCGACGGGCCTGTTGTTGAAGTCGCTTTTTCCACAATCCGCGGCCGTGGCAAAGGGCACGAAACTCCTCGATGGTGAGGTCACGCAAAATAGCTATGCGGCCGAGTTCGTAGGGAGTGGCGCCGGGCGAGTTCGCATAAAACTGGCTGTTGGCCACCGTGGCGAATCCCGCCTTGCGCGCCATCTCGAGCGTACGCCGGTCGTAGCGTCCCCCGGGACAGGAAAAGTGTTCGATCCGGTGCCCCACGATAGTTTCAATCTGGAGCTTCGCATCCACGACTTCGCGCTTCAGTTCTGGCTCCGAGAGATCGGAGAGATAAGGGTGCGTCATCGAATGACAACCGATCTGGAAGCCTTGCGTGTCAAGATCGCGAACCTGGTTGGCATTGAGATAGCCGGGAGTTCCCAGGAATCCAGCGGTAAGGTAAAAAGTGGCGTTGAGGCCAAACTCGCGGAGCACGGGCGCGGCGGCAATCAGGTCGGTTTCGCAGCCATCGTCAAAGGTGATGCAGACGCGCGGCTCGGCTGGATAGTGAAGAGCTTCGCCGACGTTTAGACCCCGCCAGCCGGATTCTTTGATCCATGCCATCTGACGGCGGAAAGTGTCGAGCGGCAGAATGTAACGCACATAGCCGGGCTCGGACTGGCATAGCGGGCGTCCGGGCAGCTCGATCTCGTGATACATGAGGAAGACGCAGCCTTTTCCCGCCATTAAAAGATCCTTCGCAGCTGAGCTTTCACCGATTCCGGGACGCGGATTCCAGCGCGGTCGAGTATTTGCTTGCCCTGTTTCATCCATTGCCGCATGCGGTGGGAGGAGGCGTGTGTGTTGGCAAATTTCGCTAGCAACTCCGGGCCCAAAATGCCGGAAGAAGGCAGCTTCAGTTCTCCTTTCAGTCCGACGTAGGCGCCATTGGTCAGTGCGGCGATGACACCTTGCGCGTCCGCAGAGCCTGAATCGAGTTGCAAGAATATTCCGCGGAATTGTTTTTTCCAGTGCAGGTCCTGGCCATAGAAGGCGCGCATTTCGGGTTTGCGCTCGCGCAGTCGCTGGAGCAGCGCGAAAGTCTCCGGCCGCGGTGCATACCGTCCATCGTACTTCGTATTCCAGGTTTCGATTCCACGAGGAAGAGTCTCGAATTTCTCGATCCATTCAAAAAAAGCGTTATTGGGATGCGCGATGACGGAGACTGCTCCCAACTCTTCGATGTGATGGATAACGGTCTGGGGATCCTGGCTGTCGACGCGTCGGGTGGCGCCATAGCCGAGGATGTGCATCCGCTGGTCACAGCTGTATTCCAAGCCGGCGACAAAAAGAAACTTGTCATCCGACAATGCCTGGCACTCGGCCAGGTACTGCCGGAGCCGGTCGGGGTCAAAGTACTCCGCATGATCGGTCATGCATACGAAAGCGCAGCCATCGTCGAGGAAAATGCGACGCAGTTCGGCGAGCGTGAATTCGCCGTCCGAGTAGGTGCTGTGAACGTGCATTGCGCCTTTCAGCATGTGATCCTTACTTAGAAAACCTCCGGCCACTGTTGTGCACCGTGGTAGAGGGCAAGGACCACGATGCGGTCACGATTAATAGTGTAGGCTGCAATGAAGGGAGTGTTCGAGATGACCAGTTCGCGAGTCCCACGGACGCGGCCCGATCGGCCCGCCATGGGGAATGTGGCGAGCCGTTGAACGCTGCTGACGATTCGCATTGTGATTCGGTCGGCAATGTCCTCGCCGTTCGAGAGAGCGATGAAATCTTGGGTGTGCTCCAATTGCCGGGCCGCCTGCTCGGTCCATTCGATTGCCGAGCTGGTCATTGGCCAGAAAATCGGTCAGAAGATCGCCCAGAAGATCGGCTAGTGAATCGGTTCGACGATCGGCTCGCGCGGCCCGCCTGCTTGGTCCGCTTTACGACCTCCTCATGGCTGATGACGCGGCCTTTCCGCATTTCTGCAATGCCCTTGCGGACCAGCGCGTCCTGATATGTGTGCAACTCGATGTAGTTGGCAATCGCTTCGTTAATAAGATAGCTGCGCGAACGATCCTGCGCAGCAGCCAGCGAATCGAGTGTATCGATCTTTTCGGCCACGGCGCGGAAGCTGATAGTTTTCTCGGTCGTGCTCATAATGCTAAAACGATAACATGTATTATTTCGTATTACAACGTCCCCCCCGTCACTGCGTTGTGGGTGATCTGATGGACACACTCCCGCAGCGGCTAGAGAAGTATTCAAAACAATGCCGTTATCGCAGCGGTAAACCGCTGCGCCACCCAAAAGCAAAGACAACACCGAGTTTTCCGCAGCCTGTGAAGTCGCGCCTTTTCCCAAACAAATTCAAAATGATCCGCTACTTCACGGCGCTTGTCGTTGCAGGATGCGCCGCCCGAAGTTCAGCCAATCGCCCAGCTCGGGAAGCGGGTCATTCCACTGAAACATGTCGTGAACAGTTCCGGGGACGGGCGTGAGAACGGACGCGAGCGTCTTGAGTCGACCGGGATACGGCCCTGGATAACCCGGCGGCGGGCCTTTCCAGACTTCAATCAAATGGCGAAAGTCCCCGAGAAACCAACGGCAACGCACTCCGGTACGGTAGCCCTGTGATGGAGGAACATCGCCATGCTCGGCCATGCACGCGAGCAGGGCGGGGAAGTCTACGCCGGCATAGCACGCCAGCGGCAGGGAATTCCAGAAGCGCCCGTTCACCTCCATGAATACAGGTGGCTTGCCGGGTTGCCGGCGGAATTCAACCATGGCTACCCCGTGCCATTGCAGCGCTTCCAGGATCGCCAGAGCGGCGCTGCGAATCTCCGGTTCGGGTTGAATGCTTACGCGGACCGCGCTGCCCGATCCTGTGGGATAAACATCGCGAATCCTCCGGTGGGCGAATTCGGCGCGCAGTTGACCATTTTGCATTAGAGCGAAGTAGCCCGTTCCCTCACCCTCGACATATTGCTGGACCAGTACGCCTGAGGAGCGCCGGCTGATGTCGCTATAGGCGGATTGGAACTCAGCGGGCGTGCTGGCGTAGCGCGGACGGCCGCCGGTGCGCACGTTTCCTTGTTGGCCAAGCTCTTCCGAGGCGCGCGGCTTAAGTACGACTGGATATTCCAGAGAGCGAGCCGCGCGCGCGGCTTCTTCGTGGTTGTCGATCAGGATAGTCTGCGGCACGGCGATGCCCAGCGACTGCGCCAGTTCCGTGGTCTGTTGTTTGTCGAAGGCGCGCAATACCAGTTCGTGGGAGGGCAATACCATGCGTCCCCCCGCGTAGAAAATGCGGTCGCGGTGCAGGGAAAGCGATAGCGTGGTCGCCTCCGTCATGGGCATCACCAGCGTTACCGGCGCGGCGGCGGCCAAATTTGCAATTCGGCTCACGAACGCGTTCGCTCGCCTCTGTGGCGACGGATACCGGAACGTTCCGTGGGCGAAGCGAGACCATCCCGCTTTATTCCATGAGGTCGAGTCACCCACCAGCACGATATGTCCTGCGGTTGCCAGAGAGCGAACCGCCGCAACGGCCTGATTCTGATTTCCGTCCAGGACCAGGATTCTCATCGCGGGACTCTCATTGCATCACTCCATTGGTGGTACTCATAGCCTGACTGGATCGGTGCCGCGCGCACGGGCTTCGGCCGAGCTTGCTGGCTTCAGCTTACGCAAGACCTCGGCAAACTGCTTGACTACGCGCGACCAGTCGTACTGCGCCGCCAGCTCCACCGCAGCCTGCTCGATCCTCCGGCGGACCGCCACGTCGCGGAGGAGCAAGAGAAGGGCGTCGGCAAACGAAGAGGCGTTATCGGCGAGAAGAAGATCGCGGCCGCTCTCGACCTCAAGTCCTTCCGCTCCAATGGAAGTCGAAACCAAGGCTTTGCCCATGGCCATGGCTTCGAAAATCTTAAGCCTGGTGCCCCCGCCAATACGCAGCGGGACTATGACTACCGACGCTTTTTCGAGATATTCCGCTACTGAAGGCACCGTGCCGGTTACCTGCACGGACTCTGAAGCCAGGCGCTGGACTCTAGGGGAAGGATTTCGCCCGACAATCTGGAAGATCGCGTCGGGAAATTCTTTGCGAATCGCGGGCCAGATGTCGGAGCAAAAATAGTCGACTGCATCGATGTTCGGTTCCCAATCCATGGACCCGGTGAACACTATGCGCGGCGGAGTTGTGGAGGATGGAGGCGCGACGTTGAATTTCTGCGTGTCGACTCCGGTCGGAACCACGGTGATCGGGCAGGCGGGGTTCATCTGCAGCATTTGCCGGCGATCGTGTTCCGAGACGGCGATGACGTGATCGAACCTTCCGAGTGTTGCGCGCTCGTATCCCGTCATTTTGGCCGATTCAATGGCATACGCCAGCTTCTTGACCGGATTGGATTCGATGGCCGCCATGCGCTGCCAGAGCGAGCTTTCCACATTGTGCTGAAACAGCACGCAGGGGATCGGCGGCCGTGCCGGGAAATTCAACGAGGCGGAAAGAAAATCGCAGACTGCCACGTCGAAACGTCCGCTCGAAAGCCAGTCTGTGACGGCAGTACGGACGGCGGGATGGGTGAACTTGGAGACGGCATAGGGGGCACGTATCGGAAGCCGGCACAGGTAATCCAGTGCTTGCCCAATCGCGTTGGAGCCGGGCCCGCCCGTGTGCAGGGTCTGAGATCCGGGGAGTTCCCTGGCTAGCGCAGCCTCGTACTCCGCATCGCGCAGCCCCCCGTAATAAGAGAGGAGCGTGACTTCATGGTCTTTATCTTTATCTTTATTCTTATCCTTGGCGAGGAAGCGAAGGAGGTTGTAGGAGCGGATTTTCCCCCCGGTATCGACGGGCAGAAGTTTGCCAGCCTTCACCCACAGTACTCTCACGGGGAGATCCCCAATGAAGGCGGTGAAACCGCGATCTTTTCTATTCCTTCCCGATGCCTTCGAATGGAATTGGTTTTTCTCTCCAAACTTCACTCCCCGCAAAAATCACTATCGATGTGCTGGATGAACTGCTGCCGGATGAAGGTGTCCGCTCAGACGCGCCATCACTTCCGTTTGCAGGTGTGGGCCGCCTGCGATCAGACCGGAGATCAATGGGTTCTTGCGATTGCACTTTAGATCCGTGTTCTCGAGCGTTTGCACGAAACCTCCGGCGCTCAACACCAGCGCGGCGCCCGCGGCCACGTCCCACTCATTTTTCGGAACCAGGGTGAAGGTCAAATCGGCGCGGCCGGCGGCGACCAATCCGAGTTTGTAAGCCACCGATCCCATGGGACGAATGACGAACTCGGTGGACTCGAATTGCTTCCACTCGCCGCGTTTGGTCTCGCTGCGGCTGGCGAGCACGAGCGCGCCGTGGAGGTCCTTGCGCTGGCTCGGTTTCACAGGCTGGCCGTTGTAGGTTACGCCGGTGTCGCGCGATCCGAGAATGAGTTCATCGGTGGCCGGATTGCAGATTCCGCCAGCGACCGGAATCCCATTTTCCACCATGGCAATCGAAACACAGAATTCGGGGATGCCTTGCACGAACTCGCGCGTGCCGTCGAGCGGATCGACGACCCAAACTCGTGTTTTGTCGAGGCGAGTGAAGTCATCGACGGTCTCTTCCGAGAGCCAACCCTCGTCCGCGCGCAGGAGTGTTTTGCGCAGAATATTATCGACGCTGCGGTCGGCTTCGGTGACGGGATCGTGTCCCACTTTATATTCGGTCGCAATGGCGCCGGGAGTGAAGCGGTTCAGCACGGCGCGCGCGGCTTCGAGGGCGGCGTGGATACGATCGAGAGTTTCCTTGGATGAGTATGAGATCAATCTGTCTCCGTTAGAAGTTCTCAGTTCCCAGTAAAAACAAGATTAAATCCGATGCATTGAAAAAACTGCTCTTTCACGCCCACAGCATCCTGGCTCCCGTCATCAGCAACACCGTGCACAGAATTCTCCGCAGCCAGAGCACGGGAACGCGCGTGCTCAGGTGAGAGCCGAGAATTCCGCCGGGGATCGAGCCGATCAGCAGGGCCCAGACTAACGGGAAGTTGACATTTCCTGCCCGCCAGTGCAACAGGCTGGTGACGCCGGTCAAAATCACAGCGTGGGCAATATCGGTGCCAACCATAATTTTGGGCGGGAACGAGTAAAACAAAAGAAGCATCATCATAATGATGCTGCCCGATCCGACCGAAGTGATGCCGACCAGAAATCCTCCGACCAATCCGATCGCGCTCATGCCGGCAAACCCTTTCATGGTGGGATTGCGGTTGGCCAAATGTTCTTCAATCCGCCCCTGGAACAGAAGCAGTGTGGGAATCAGGACCAGCAGCAGACCTACGGCGGATTTGATGAAGTCGTTGACGCCGTTGCCGTAGACCTGGCGCAGGTGCACGAGAAAGGTCACGCCGAGGTAAGAACCGGGAATGCTGCCGACTGCCATCGCCAGCACGACTTTTCTGCGCACCGTGCCCTTCCACAAGTGCATGATGCTGGCCGGAATCTTAGTAAAAAAGTTGAACAGGGCGTCGCTGCCGACGGCAGTGATAGGGGGAACGTGCAGGCCGAAGATGAGCAGGGGCAGCAGCAGTACTCCGCCGCCCAGGCCGGTCAACCCGATCAGCGTTCCTACGGTAAAGCCGATCAGTATTTTGAGGAGCAAGGATTCCATGCCGTATCTCTAGTTCTCAGTTCCCGGTTCTCAGTTCTCAGGAAAGCTAAGAACCGAAGCGAAACACCGAGGACTGAGAACCGGGAGCTGAGAACCGGGGCCAGGTTCCGAGGCCCGTTTATGCCATCAAGTGTACTTGACTAATCGACTTTATTGACATTACTAATTGTTACCATTGGCGCCGACGAAGCCCTCCCTTTCGAGATGCAGAATGATGGCCTGCGCCGCTTCTTCCGGACTCAGTTTGGCGGTGTCGATTACAACTTCGGCGTCGGTGGGCGCCTCGTACGGGTCCGAGATGCCGGTAAATTCCTTGACGATGCCGGCGCGGGCCTTGGCGTACAGGCCTTTGCGGTCGCGCTGTTCGCAGACTTCGATGGAGGTGGCCGCGTGCACCAGAATAAATCCGCCTACGGGTTCGATCATCTGCCGAACCGCCTTGCGCGTCGCTTCATAAGGAGCGATGGGGGCGCAGACTGCGATGCCGCCATTTTTCGTGATCTCCGAAGCCACATAGCCGATGCGGCGGATGTTAATGTCGCGATGCTCCTTGGAGAAGCCCAGTTCGCTCGACAGATTCTTGCGGACCAGATCGCCATCCAGCAGCGTGACCGGACGTCCTCCCATCTCCAGGAACTTGGTGATGAGCGCGTTCGCGATGGTGGATTTGCCCGAACCCGAAAGTCCGGTGAAGAAAATTGTTACCCCCTGCTTATGCCGTGGCGGATAGCTGCGGCGCAGTTCCTCGACGACTTCGGGATAAGTGAACCACGGCGGAATGTCGCGGCCTTCGTTAAGGCGCTGGCGCAGTTCCGTGCCGGAGATGTCGAGCACCTTGGCGCCCGCAGGCACTTCATCGGCGGGAACATAGCGGTCCTCATTCTGCAGATAGACCATCATCTGGAAGGGAACCATGGTGACACCCATTTCCTCTTCGTGCTTTTTGAAAAGAGTCTGGGCGTCGTAAGGGCCGTAAAAGTTCTTGCCGTCCGTGTCTTTTCCGGGACCGGCATGGTCGCGGCCGACGATGAAGTGGGTGCAGCCGTGGTTTTTTCGAATCAGGCCGTGCCACACCGCTTCGCGCGGTCCACCCATGCGCATGGCGAGTGGCAACATGGAAAGTGCCACGGTGCCCTTTGGATACTTCGCGAGCAGCAATTGATAGCAGCGGGTGCGGACGAAGTAATCCACGTCTCCCGGCTTGGTCATACCGACCGAAGGATGGATGAGCAGATTCGCCTCGACTTGCTTGGCGGCGCGCATGGTCAATTCGACGTGCGCGCGATGCATGGGGTTGCGGGTCTGAAAGGCCACAACGGTGGTCCAGCCCGAGCGCCCAAATTCGGCGCGCAGGTCGGCGGGAGTCAAGCGCAGCGAACGGAAATCATAGTGGGACGGTTCCTGGATGCCCTCCACCTTGCCGCCCACGTACCACGGATTCGATTTGTTGATGGCATAATCGGCTCCGGGATGCGCGGCGCTGGTCGAGCCAAAAACGGACTGAGCCTCGGCCTTGCGGTCGGGCTGCCAGACATCTTCGACGTGCAGGACGGCGAGCATGACGCCTTCGGGATCGCGCAGGGCGATCTTGCTGCTGCCGGAGGTAAGTTTCTTGGCAAATTCCTCGCTGACGTCAAGCGTGATCGGCATGGGCCACAGGGTGCCGTTGGCGAGACGCATGTCATGGCAGACGCCCTCGTAATCGGCGCGGTTCAGGAAGCCGCGCAGGGGCGAAAAGCCGCCGCTCATCAGCAGTTCCAGGTCGCAAAGCTGCCGGGCGGTCAGGTCCCATGAGGGCCAATCTTTGGAGTGCGTTTTTAACTCGGCGGCGCGCGCGGCCGGCACTTGCAGCTGGACAAGGTCCCCCCCGTGGGGGGCGATGAGGTGACTGGTCATGGTGTTCAAGCGTAATCCTCCGGGATTTCCGAAAACAATTTATGTTGAAATTAAAATCAATTGAGGGGTCTCTTCTCTAAGGTCGTCCTATTGACAGCAGGTCGTCAAGCAACTTGGTGGACGCGGAGGTAACCACCGGAACCTGGGCGGAGCCACCTTTTAAACCGGTACGCCGCGAATCGAACTGGCCCCATTTCAGTTGAACCGAGGGAATCCTCCAAGAATCACCCGAGCAGTGCCTCTAAGTTATTGGAAACAATAGGTAACGTCTATTTTACCTCATTCATGGCTGGAGGGTGAGACGGGGTATTAAAACCGATTGCAACGTTCGGCCTGCGCCTGGGGCGTGGGAATACACTGGTCCCACCGAGTGCGGAAATGGAAAGATGTCTTTCAAATGGGCGGCGGGTCGCCGGTCTCGATTCTTCGATTGCGTCAAAGAAACGATTCGACTCGGGGCTGATGAGTGTAATTGCGATATTCGCCATTGGAGACGATTCGCCTATCCGCGTGGCGGCTCCGACAACTTCCGAGTTGCCGACCAACCATCAATAGCGCGAGTTTTGTCACATTGATAGTATTTTGGAGATTCGAGAATCCTCTATTTGTGAAACGAAAGGGTATTCGTGCGCAAAATTGTCATTCTTCTCTTATCGGTGTGTGGGATCAGCTCATCGGCCCTTGCCCAAGGTGTTGTAGGCGACTGGATCGGACAGATGAACGCAAGCTTCAAGGTCCGCATCCACGTCGAAAGGATCAGCTCTGGCTTTGGCGGAAAACTCATCAACCCTGGCGGAAACGAAACTGTTCTCGATCAGATTACGTCAGACGGCACTCACCTGCACTTTGCAGTGAACAGACTCAACTTGAGCTACGACGGCGTCTGGAGTGACGAAGAGAAGGCCTGGAAAGGCAATCTGACATTTCAACAGGTTTATCCTCTCGTTCTGAAACGCGCCACTGCAGAAGACATGGCCCCACTCGTTCATCAGCGCCCGCAGGAAGATGCAATTAATGCCGGATCAGCACCTTATGTGCAGCGGGAAGTCCACTTCAATAATCTCGCCGCCCATAACCAACTCGCCGGTATCTTGAGCCTGCCGAACGGCGAGGGACCATTCCCGGCTGTTGTGCTTGTCTCGGGAACTGGCCACAACACAAGAGACGAGGAGGTCTGGGGCCACAAAATATTCCTTGTTTTGGCAGATGCACTGAGTCGCAAAGGCTTTGCTGTTCTTCGCTACGATAAGCGCGGCGTCGGCGGATCTTCCGGTGACTACGACGCTGCAACCACGGCTGATTTTGCTTCGGATGCCGAAGCGGCAGTAGCTTGGCTTGAGGCCCAAGGGCAGATCGAGTCAAACCGTGTCGGTGTACTCGGCCATTCTGAAGGCGGCATCATCGCTCCTGCTGTTGCCGCTGCGGACAAAAGTGTGGCCTTCGTCGTTATGATTGCGGGTCCCTGCATTCGCGGCGACAAATTGTTCGTCCTGCAATCGGCAATGACCGCGAAGGCTTACGGGGCACCGGGCGACTATATCGCCAGACGCAAGGTATTCGATTCAGAGCTCTACAGCGCCATTCTCTCGGCGCCGTCGGAATCGGCCGCCCTCGATCGTGCCAAAGCACTCGTTGCTCAGGCTGTCGCCGATAAAATCGTCGATGCAAACGAAGCCGAGACCTTACCGAAAGACGATACCCGGCCATGGGAGCTTTACTTCCTTGCCTACGATCCCGCGCCAACTTTGGCCAAGCTCACAGTGCCGGTTCTGGCGCTCAACGGATCATTGGACGTGCAGGTGCCGGCGAAGGAAAATCTCGCCGCCGCTCGCGAGGCCCTGAAAAAGAATCCAAAAGCCACTGTCATGGAGTTGGCGGGGATGAATCATCTTCTTCAGGACGCCAAGACCGGGGCACCCAGCGAGTACAACGACATCGAGGAGTCAATGTCTCCCACGGCTCTCAAAGTGATCACCGACTGGCTGAGCGCAAACGTTACTACGCGTCAATCACCGCGAACCAACTGACTAGAGGACCGACAGACTCCCACTGCATGTGAACTCTTGCTTTATTAGTCGGGCATTCCGCGCGTATCACGGGCAAACAGGAAGTAATCCCCATAACGGGGAAAGCCAGGCGGTGAAAGGCGTCTGGATAGTTGCCGCAACCAGGCGATTTCGCTCATTGACCCTCTGAACCGGGATTTTTAGTGTAACCGGGATTTATCACCAGTTGATCGAATCCATTCCACCTTGTGATAAGACGGGTTTGATGCGAGAGGATTAGAAATCCGCAAAATATCCAGAAGACCGCCAAACAGCGTCACCGCTGGCCGTCGCGAAAGATCCAAATAGAACGGCGCATGCACGCTACCTTCTTGTAGTCGCGGCTCGGTTCCGAAGGGGGCGACGGGCCTTTTTCTTGGCGATTGACTGCGGGCGATGCGACTCGCGAAGTTCAGCCATAAAATCTGCCCTTAGCTTCGGTCCTCCTTCTTTCAGCAACCGAGGCAGGCCCCTCAGCCCTGATCCCGGCACGTGCTTTTGCCCCCAGGCACTCATCTCCATCAGGAGAGGAAGCAAGCCGATGCCTTTTTCCGTAAGACTGTAAATGGCTTTCTGCTTATGGCTGGGATCATGAGATTTGACGATGATCCCTAGCTTGACGAGCTTTTGCAGACGATCGGCCAAAATATTCGACGCAATCCTTTCCTGAGAGTCGGTAAGGAGCTCGCGAAAATGCCTTCGGTTCATGAACATGATGTCGCGGATGACGAGCAGACTCCACTGATCGCCAAACATTTCGACCATTCGGTTCATAACGCACTCTGACCTGTGATCTTTGCGCACGCTGCCTCCACTGCGGCGGGGTGTTACTTGCACCGACGATTGTACAACTGGTTGCGAGTGAGAACCAGTTGTGTTTGCGGCCTGGAGTCGTCGGGGCTTCCCGCCAACTTCTTCCTTTTCAGAAGCCGTCGCAGGGTCCAGAGGGGCATCGGCATGGCTTTCTCGTCGGCAGTCTTCTTTCCGGTTGACAGTCTTCCAGCCGACGGACATCGAGGCAAAAAAGACACCCGATTGTTACATACAACCGGTTGCATAATGCAATCACTCTATTCTTTCTCATAGAATCGGGGCGGCTAAAGTCCGGTTTTTTGTAGATGTGCCTCCGGCTTTCCGCATTCAAGTTTGTGAACGAATGGGATTGCAGATCACGCTTTTGCGGAATCGCGTTACACGCCAGCGGGTTATCCCTGCGTTCCCTGGCGCCGTAACCGAGGCCGAGGATGGGCGATGTACGACGCAGTTGATGGCACCTCAAATGCTTTTGTACACGCGGTACGCGCGATAGCACGCGCGCTCAAACACCAGGCACCGCTGCTAACGAGTTCCAGCATGACCACGCATTCCACGAATCAAACCCAGGAGGAGATATGGATCGATTGCAGGTTTTTAAAGCAGCAAGTGTTGTACTTCTTGCATGTGGTTTAGCAAGCGCTCAAACCATTACCACATTTAGTATTCCGGGCGCGGGCACAGGCGCCGGACAGGGCACGGGGGGTTTTGGCATCAACCCGCAGGGGACTGTCGTGGGATCCTACCTTGACGACAACAACGTTTTTCACGGCTTCCAGTGCGTTTCAGGCTGCGGTTCGCTCAGCACCATCACCAAGTATGACGCTCCGGAGGCGGGAACAGGGGCAAACCAGGGCACTATCAGTTTCAGCATCAACCTGTTCGGGGTGGTTGCAGGTTTCTACATTGATGCAAATAACTTGGCGCATGGCTTCGCGACTGCTCCTCCGTTCAAGAAATTCACAACTTTGAACGAGCCGGACGCCGGGAAAGGCGCTGGCCAGGGCACGTTCGCGGGAAACGTCAACCTGGACGGGGAGATCGCCGGATACTACATCGATGCAAACGGTGTGGCCCACGGCTTCGTCACGGCTCCGCCTTACCGCACCTTCACCTCATTCGATCCCGAAGGCTCCGTAAACACGTTTCCCGCGATCGCAAGCGCTCTCAACACAGAAGGGGAGGTGACGGGAACTTACGTTGATGCGACCGGCGCGTTCCACGCGTTCGTGCGCGCCGCGAACGGCAAGATTATCGCATA
>Ga0302325_10001189_pt1 | contig 67867 bp, 70 predicted proteins | sample Palsa_T0_2_FD_201948 | JGI IMG/M metagenome (GOLD analysis project Ga0302325, IMG submission 201948) | Peat permafrost microbial communities from Stordalen Mire near Abisko, Sweden - Palsa_T0_2 | ecosystem: Environmental > Terrestrial > Soil > Palsa > Peat permafrost | place: Sweden: Abisko...
GCCAGTTCCGGCGCGGGCATGCGGCGCTGGAAGACCGGCATCAGGCTGCGCAGCGACCATCCCGACCCGCGCGCTGACGCCGCCTCTTCGCCTAAATCAGTCGGGAATATGCCGAGGTCGCGCAGCTTGCCGCGCGCGCTGCGTGCACTGTCCGCATCGATGACACCGGCCACCGAACGGCCGTTGGCAGATAAACCGCGGTATGCGAATACCGGCATTGGAATTATGAATTGACGGAAGCGCGCGCTACGCGATCTCTTCCTGCGTCACGCGCAGCAACTCTTCGACCGTGGTCTGACCCGCTACGATACGCTCGGCGCCATCCTGCCGCAGCAGCTTCATGCCCTTGGCCGTGCATGCCCTCCGGATCATCGAGCCGTCGGCCTTTTGCATGACCAGGCTGCGCACGTCGTCATCGACGACCATCAGTTCAGTAACGGCGGTCCGGCCGCGATATCCCGTGTTGCGGCACGCCTTGCATCCCTTTGGCCGATAGATTGGCTTCGTGAGGCGAACCCCGCCCAGGCCGATGCGGGTCAATTCAGCCTCGCTCGGGGTATATGGTTCGCGGCAATCGGCGCAAACTACGCGCAGCAGGCGCTGCGCCAGCACCGCGATCACCGACGACGAGACCAGGAACGGCTCAATACCCATATCGATCAGACGGGTCATCGCGCCAAAGGAATCGTTGGTGTGCAGCGTCGAGAACACCAGATGGCCGGTGAGCGCCGCTTGAATCGCGATTTCGGCGGTTTCGCTGTCGCGGATTTCACCGACCATGATGACGTCGGGGTCCTGGCGCAAAATCGATCGCAGTCCGGTGGCGAAGGTCAAATCGATTTTCGGATTGACCTGCATCTGGCCGACGCCATGAAGCTGGTATTCGATCGGATCCTCGACCGTGATGATGTTCTTTTCAGGGGAATTGATGCGGCTCAGACATGCGTATAGCGTCGTCGTTTTACCCGAACCAGTCGGCCCGGTCGCCAGTATGATGCCGTGGCTCTGCTTGATCAGCCGCTCGATTTTCGGCAGATTTTCGCCCGAGAATCCCAGCCGATCCAGGTTCACATCCACGAGCGCCTGCGCCCGATCCAACAGACGCAGCACGATCCGCTCACCGAAGGCGGTAGGAATCGTGGAAACGCGAATATCGATATCGCGACCGGCGATTCGCAGCCGGATACGCCCGTCCTGAGGTAACCGTTTTTCCGCGATGTTAAGGCCCGACATGACCTTGACGCGCGAGGTTATCGCCGAATGAAAACGCTTCTGCGGCGTCAACACGTCGAAGAGCATCCCGTCAACCCGAAAGCGCACCACCAGCTCGCGCTCAAACACTTCGATATGAATATCGCTCGCGCGGTCCTTCACCGCTTGCGACAAAAGTCCGTTTACCAGCTTGATAATCGGCGCGGCGTCGTCAGCTTCGAGCAAATCGCGCGGCTCCGACGCGAGCTCGCTCGCCACCAGGTCGAGCCGATTTTCCTCGAGATCGATCATCAGGTCGTGCGCGGTGGTAGTTGCCGCCTGGTCGTAGGCGCGATTGATCGCTTCGTTGATTACCTCGGCGGGCGCGACCACCGCCAGTATCGGCTGTCCGAACAGGACGTGCAGGTCGTCTAACGGTTCGTAATTCGCGGGGTCCGCAATTGCGACCGTCACCGTGGTGCCGTCGGTCGAGATCGGCAGGAGCCGATTACGTTTGGCGTAATTTATCGGAACCTTCGACACCAGATCGCTTTCAAGCGTAGCGGCATCGATATGCGCCTGAAAAGGCATGCCGTATTCCTGGGCGAGCGCACGCGCGAGCCGTTGCGGTTCGAGTGCGCCCATATCGATAAGGACGTCGGCGATCTCCTGTCCGGGCTTCTTTCGCTGATGCGCCTTTTCGAGATCCTGCTGCGAGACCCATGAGCGATCGAGCAGAATCGATTCGAAGCCGCTGCGCGCAGTTGCCATTTAAAACACCCTTCTCAAACTACGCTCCAGACTCCGATGTCCCGGGCATTTTAATACCATTTTCCGCAGGTCGCACTTTGACCCGCTCCTGGACTGGCGCAATGCGCACGTTCGAGCCGTCCACCCCCGCCCAACAGAAATTGCTCCATATGCAATTAGACACGATGCGTTACGTCAGTTGCAATAAGGCACTTTAGTAATGCTGCACCGGGGAGACCGCTCCGCCCGGACCGAAGCCATAACTGAAGCCCGCACCCCTTTTGGCCGGCATCGCGTGCTCGTTCACCGCCCATGAAACGAGCTTGCCGTTCTCAAACTTCAAATCGAGGAACTTGCTCTCGTCGCCCGATTTGGTCGAGGTATAGAAAATCGTCGCCGCCATGTCGTTGCTGTTCGGCCGGCGCGCATAGCTCCATAGCTCGCTGTTTCCTCCCAGTTCCTTGCGCACGTCCGGCTCGCCCCAGTCCTGATGCACCTGGTTGGGCGTTTCTCCTACTTTGAGCTGATCCTCCATATGATTGGTCTTGATTTCGGATCCAGCCTCATAGGCGAGACCGCATCCGCCCATCGAGAACCACCAACTCACGAGGACGAGACCAGCCACCTTCCCTATCCATTGCCGCATTAGTGGAATTCTCTTTGTCGCGCCGCCGCTTTGTCAATCGCGCACTCCAAAAGCTCAAAGCCTGAAGCCCTCCCCCCGTGTATGCTATATGCCACGTCGTCGATCCGTCCGGCGCGACGAGGAGGTGTTCGGGATGGCGCGCAAGCTGAAACTGGTCAAGGGTGCTGCCCAGCGCAGCGCGCTGATTTACGGGATGCGCATCTTCGCGCCCGCCACGGTTGCCGCCGTCGATAACGCCCAGGTCCACCTCGCTGACGGCTCCAAGGGAGGCGTCACCATGCACCTGATCGAAGGCACCCGCGCACAAATCCGCCGCCAGCTGATGCAGAGCATCGACGCTTTCTTCGAATTCCTCGACGAGGAGCCCACACAATAGCGTATTCCGTTGCCGGCCCACGGATGGACGTGAAACAATCGCCGGTCAGGCATCACCACAAATCACCCTCAGGAGGCGCGGTCCTGCGCGATAGCACCAGACGTTACGGATCGACGGTATTTGAGAGGCAAGCATGATGAGCACGCGACCCAAGAAACTGCCGCCCATCCATCCGGGCGAGATACTGCTGGAGGAGTTCATCAAGCCGTTGGGTCTGACGATGAATCGGTTGGCAGACAAACTGCACATCGCACCCAACCGCATCACCCAGATCGTGAAGGGCCAGCGCAGCGTCACTGGCGAAACGGCGCTCAGGTTGGCGCGCTACTTCGGGACCTCGGCGGAGTTCTGGCTGGGCTTGCAAAAAGATTATGACTTGGCCATCGCCCGCGACGAGTTTGAGGTGCGAGTGGAACGCCAGGTGCAACCCAGCAAGGTCGCCTGAAAATGGAGGCGCAACGATGAAAGAGTCATCAGATACAGCTACGGCGGGCACCTATCCCAGAGGGTCCACCTACTGGATCCGGTATCGATTAACGAAGATATGCCGTCGTCAACGCGGCGATGCCGGGCGGGTGGGGAGAAACTGGCGGCGTCCAGGTGACAATTGGACGACAGCTAGCGCAATCAAACTAGCACACTAAAGTTAACCACCACTCTCCGTGGGGGTTGGAGGACTTATCGGATGGATCTGAAATACATCAAGTATGAAAAGAAGGATCATTTGGCCTACATCACTTTCAATCGCCCTGAGGTGATGAATGCGATGCATCCGCCCTGCCATCTCGAGATGGACAACATCTGGGATGATTTCGTCGCCGACCGGGAGCTCTGGGTCGCGATTGTGACCGGCGCCGGCGACAAGGCGTTTTCCGCCGGCAATGACCTCAAATATACCGCCGCCCACGCCGGCGAACCGTTCGCGCGCAGCAAGGGCGGTTTCGCAGGCATTACAGCGCGCTATGATATCAACAAGCCGATTATCGCAGCCGTCAACGGCTTTGCCCTGGGTGGCGGATGCGAAATTGCGCTCGCCTGCGACATCATCATTGCGGCAGATCACGCTCGTTTCGGACTCCCCGAACCGCGCGTCGGCCTGATGGCTGGGGCGGGCGGCGTCCATCGCCTGCCGCGCCACATCCCGCTGAAAATCGCGATGGGCATGATGATGACCGGACGGCACATCACTGCGGCGGAGGCTCATCGATGGGGCCTCGCCAACGAGGTTGTCCCGCTCAAGGAGCTGGTTGCCACCGCCGAGAAATGGGCCGCCGAAATCATGGAATGTTCCCCGCTCTCGATTCAGGCGAGCAAGGAAGCCGCTTACGCCGGGCTGCATCTGTCGCTCGAGGAAGCCAACAAGACCAATTTCCCGGCGACCAAAAAACTCTTCCAGTCGAAGGACCTGATCGAGGGTCCCCGCGCCTTCGCCGAGAAGCGCAAGCCCAACTGGAAGAACGAATAACCGCTCGAAATCCCTATCGAAATGGCCTCGATCCAGCGATGGATCGAGGCCATTTTCATTTTCGGTTCGACGCATGCCACCGCCCGGGCGCGGCATGCGACGTGCGCACCGACTTCATTAATCGTAGAGATTACAAACAATAAGTAGGATTTATAGCAGGTGTGAACGCCTTGTTACAGATCGAGCTCGTGGTTTTTAACCAGGAAATAACGGAGATCACGGACACTTAACGTTGTTTCGATGCGTTCGCTCGGGGATTGTCCTTTCCGTCCGGTTGCGGCTTTTCGATAGCACACTGGCTCCATGAGCCAGCGTAGCTGCAGGAAATGCGCACAGAATCAGCGCTGCAAATTCTTCGCTGCGCCCTATTGTAAACCTCCGCCGGTTTTTATATGAACCACCACGTAGTTTCCTTGTTTGCGTAGTACCGCTGTTTCGGAAGATGGAACAGGGGGCGTCATCCCAAGGGGTTTGACGCGGGGCTCGACTGGTTGCGGGGGTAAAACGCCAGGACGAGTTCATAATCGCACGGCACTTCATCGCTACCGTCGGGGGACGGTAGACGATTTGCTGACTAGAGGAGGAAGCTCATGGGGACAAGGTTTCCAACCGTCGGGGTTCGAGGCGGGGGGATGGCCCGGTCGGCAGCGCTGCTGGCTTTGGCCTTGGTCTTTTCACTCGGTTCGCGCGCGTCCGCCGCGGACCTAACCGTAACTTCAGGCGACTCTCTTAACGTTACCGGGGCCTCGGCCTCGCTCCTGCCAACGACCGCGGCATCGACTTCGATGCTCCCAACCACTGCGGCATCGGCCGCGTTTTTGCCCGACGACTCCAGCGGCTCTGCTGAACAGGGCTGGTTGAGCGGCCTGCATGTATCGGGATTCCTCAGCCAGACCTTTGGCATGTGGCAGAACCCCGAGAACCTGCGGCAATACACCAAGAGCCGCAACAACCTGGCAATTTCACGAACGTGGTTGCAGGTTGACGAAAACTACCGGCTCAACGAGAACAACAACTTCTTCATGCGTGAATGGTTCGTTTACGAGCCGCCGTACGCATGGAACAGCGCGAACAAGACTGGTATCTACGCGAATGATTTCTACAACCAGTATACGGTTCGCGATGCGTGGTGGGAAAACAAGACCGGGCCGGTGACCACCTACGTCGGTAACCAGATCGTGGTGTGGGGACAGTCGCTGGCGTTTCGTGTCGGTGACGTAATCAACCCGGTTGACACCACGTGGGCGTTTGGTTTCGCCAACCTGGAGCAATCGCGCATCCCGCAGTGGATGGTCCATCCCATCTGGAATCTGCCGGAGTACGGGCCACTCGAGTCGAACTTCCTCGAAGGCGTGCTGGACCCGCGCTTGCAGCCGATGTGGAACAGCTGCGACTACGCCGACCACCGTTACGACGGCGAGTGCAATGTCAACGCGGGCAGCGTGAACAACGGTTTCGGCGGTGGCGTCGGCTTCGACCCGGCGGGACCCTTCAGCTCGACGTTAACCAGCGCGACGCAGTTTTACCCGGGCAGAAACTCGCTCATAAGCGGATCGATCCTGCCGCCGTACGGACCCCCCGGAAGCCCGATGCAATTCAGCAATTTGCAGCTCTCGGGTCTCTCCATCGCGAATTTCTACTGCCTTAACTCGGTCTTTGCGGGGACCGGATTCGGTGCGAACAGTCAGCCGTTCAATCCGGTTCCCAAGCGTTTGAGAGCCAACTGTGCAAATTCCAGTCAAGCGGCGATTGGACAATGGAAAGTTCCAGCGAGCACGGTGGATAACTGGAATGAGGGCATCCGCTTCCATACGTTAGTCGGTGGCGCAGAACTCACCGCCTTCTACTGGAATGCGTTTGGTTTCTATCCGAACATATATTGGCAGAAGTACACCAACCAGTTCCGGGCCAAATTCAATCCGACGCAGAAGGTTGGCGTAACCGGCGACATACCGATTCCGATGCCATCGGCAGTGGGAGAGTACCTGCCATTTGTAGGCCGCGCGGAAGGCGTGTACACGAACCACCAGGGGGTGTTCAGTTTCGATTACGTGACCACACCATCTCTGGTGAAATACACGGATATGGTGAGCTGGATGCTGGCCTTGGACATCGATCAGGCCTACGCGCCATGGCTGACCGCTACCGGCAACCTGTCGGCGAACCTCGAGCTTTACGACGAAATCGCGATGGACGCCAGTCAGGACATTTATGACAGCATTGGGCCTTACAATGGTGGCGGCCCTGGCGAAAACACTACCAACCATAAGAACAATGTCTCGGCATTGTTGAACATCGGCACGTCGTGGCTGTGGAACGATATCGAGCCGGCATGGACGATGATCTTCAATCCGACGGGTCGTACGTTCCTGCTGTTCCCGTCGGTGGTTTTGAATCCGCCGTGGACCAAGGCGTACTTCATGAAGCTGCAGGCAATCGAGGTCCTCAGCGGCAATAGCGGGTCTGGCGGCGGTCAACTCAAAGGCCAGAGCCTGCTCACGGCGCAGTTCCAGTACAACTTTGACCTGCTCTAGGCGTTTCTAACCCGGGTTGGCGAGCGTCGAAAGGCGCTCGCAACCCGGTACTTCACCGCTGACGGCTCCGACAGATTCGAGGGCGCCCCTTCGGGACTTCTCTGAACAACGGAAGCGCCAGGCGGCGGCGATGATGGTGAATTGCCCGGGGCCGCGGAGAGCCAATGTCCGCCCGCACCACTGCACGCCGGTCCCCACACTAACCGGCATGCGGCAGGGCCATGCGACCGCAGACCGCATGGCCGCCGGGGTGATCTCCCCTCACCGGCGGATGGACAGCAAAATGGGGGTGCCTGACTCCCTTGGTGCTGCGGCCCCGGGTCGTCAAAACTACGCTCCATGACCGTGAAAGCCAAGCGGCGGCCGCCATTGGCGGCCGCCGCTTGGTTCTTAACGGCCGCCGCCCCTCTCGCCTGCGCGCCTTCCACATAAAGGCGCGCTAACGGACTCCGCAAACCGCCAGACCAAGAAGCGTCACCAAATTCTGATAGTTTTAACAATAGCCGCAGTTTATTTGCCTAAAAGAAGGCATTCGTGGTAACCAGACCTCGGTATTGTCCAACACCGGTTGACGAAAGAGGATTCTAACGTCGGTACCGGCGCATTTGTTCGCTGCCGCACGCCCCTCAACAAATTCTGGAGGGTTTTCGATGAGTCAGTTTCGATTCGTTCGGATACTGGCCTTAGCGGTGTTTATTGCCGCTATGGTCTCTGCGGGTGACGCAAAAGCAAAGGGCACCAAGGTTTACAGCTATACAGGGTCACTCTCGGGGACCTTAGCAAGCGTCCCACTTGATACTACCGGGGATAGTTGCACCGTGGTAGATACAGTCGAAATCTGCACAGCGACATCATCGCTAGGTACCTACGGTGGCACCTGGTCGGGCGCACCTCCCGGAACCAGTGGCCCGTTTACCGGTCAATCCATCGACCAGACGATACCTGTTGCAGGTGCGGGATGTTCGTTTGCTCCCACCACCATCAAGGCGTGCAAAATCGGATCTGATTCCGCTGGTTGTCAGTATACGTATGTCAGTGTGAACGGCGTCGGCGGCGCCTCGGCTAATCGGATCACCGCCACTGGCGATCAATTCATTTCTTATATTACGGGCGGCACATATTGTTACAGCGGAACTACGGGACAGTTTCAAGGAACCCAGACGTTTGAGACAATTGGCGGAACTGGAAAAGCTGAGGGCTACACGGGCACAGGCACTAACAGCTTTACCGGATACATACTGCTATTCGATCCGGCCGATCACGATTTCAGTTGGTTCTCCGAGACCTTCACCGGAACTCTATCGAAGTAACATCCCGTTGCACGGCGGTGGGCGAATGTCCGCCGCCGTCTTCGCATCATTAGCGACCCGCATTCTGTTCCGGCGTACCCGGGATATTCTCAGCGCCTTCTTGTGCGCACCTCGCAGAAACTAATCTTAATGCGCACCTCGCAGACTCCTTCTTTGACGCAGCGTGCCTGGCGAAGCTCGTTCCGTTTCGCTTCACTTGAGCGCTCGTTTCGCGCTCCACCACTGACCAGCGCAATGGGAAGTCTGAAACCTTGGTAAGGTTTCAGTGTCCGCTAATATGTCGGGGTTCCGCTTTGTTTCGCTACAGAATCTTGTTCAGCGGGAATTCGATGATACCAACGGCGCCGGCTTCGATGAGCTTCGGAAACAGCTCGCGCACGGTATGTCCACTGATCACGGTCTCGACCGCCAACCACTCCTTGCCTTTGAGGTTCGGGCTCGGATAGAGCTGCGAGACGGTCGGCGCGGTGATCGACGGCAACAGATCGATTACCGCCTCCAGATGCTCGCGCGCGACGTTCATCTTGATACCGACGCGGCTCTCGGCGTCGAGCGCCCCCTTCATCAGGACGCCGATCTGGCGAATCTTCTCGCGCTTCCACGGGTCCGCCCAGGCCGCGTGGTTGGCGACCAGCACCGGCGACGAGGTCAGTAGTTCCTCGACGATCCGCAGGCCGTTGGCGCGCAGCGACGATCCGGTTTCGGTGACTTCGACGACCGCATCGACGAGGCCGTCGGCCGCCTTGGCCTCCGTCACTCCCCAGGAGAATTCGACGTCCACTTCGACCTTGCGCTCGGCGAAGACGCGCTTGGTGAACGCGACCATCTCGGTGGCGATGCGCTTGCCTTCGAGGTCTTCGAGTTTTTGCACCGGCGATTGATTGGGCACGCACAGCACCCAGCGCGTGGGCTGCAACGAGACCTTCGAGTAGATGAAGCTCTCGATCTCAACCAGATCGACATCGTTTTCGACGATCCAGTCGCTCCCCGTGATACCCGCATCGAGGGTGCCGTCGGCGATATAACGCGGCATCTCCTGCGGCCGCAGCAGGCGGCAGCTCAGAGAAGGGTCGTCGGATCGCGGGATATACGAGCGGTCGCCGACCGCAATCCGCCATCCGGATTTGCGCATCAGCTCGAGGGTCTGGGCCTCGAGGCTGCCCTTGGGAATGCCGAATTTCAGTACATTGCCGTTGGTCGCCATTGGGATAGAACCTTAAAGATAATTGTTAAAGAGCGCAGAACTTTGATTGCTGGAGGCTGCTATGAGCCGTCGCCGCATCGCGAGCGTTCACCTCAGAGACCTAACCCCCAGCCCCTTCCCTAAAAGGAAGGGGGAATGGTTGAGGAGCCAGGAATTCTGAGAATTTGGAGAGACCTTCTTTTGAGTGGCACTAATGACAGGAAGTGTGAACCTCATTATGGCTAGCGGCCGCTTTCCAGTCATTGCGGGACTTGGCGGCCGACCCGAGCATCGCGAGCGTCAATGGGTGAAAGAATCAGGCGCCAGGCTTGGCTGGAGTCGCATGATGTCCGTAGTTCGCGCCGTATTTTGCCGGATCGACCTTGCGCTCATCGGTTACCCGCCAACTGCCGTTGTCGAAAACGCGGAAAAAGCAGGATTCGTAGCCTTCGTGGCAAGCGGCCTGATCGCCGTGCTGATCGACGCGCAGCAGGATCGTGTCGGTATCGCAATCGATGCGGATTTCGCGCACGGTCTGGAAATTGCCCGACTCTTCGCCCTTTCGCCACAGACGGTTGCGCGAGCGTGAGAAGTAGCAGGCGTGGCCGGTCGCGAGGGTTTCGTCGAAGGCCTCGCGATTCATATACGCGACCATCAGGAGCTTGCCACTGGCGTAGTCCTGGGTGACGACCGGGATGATGCCGCCGCTTTTAGCGAAGTTGATTTGCGCTGCCGCCGTTGTCTCCATTTTCGTGCCGCCTAGAGAAATTCAAAAAGTATTGGCGCTTTTCCTCGATTAGAATCCCCTAGTATCGAGCAATTCACCGATTCTTTCAACGCCTTTCCCGTTACAACGCGGTGGCAATCGGTATCAGGCTCCGACCAGTGCGAAATCAGGCAGGCCTGGGCCGAACACGCGTGGCTGCTCCCTGGGGTATCGTGATGGGCAGCGTTTCAAATCCCGCCAATCGAAGGTAGATTAGCCTGCGTATGGATGTCTCCGAGAGGCCGCAGCAACCGGCATCGGCCGCTCGCATTGACCTGTCCGCTCATTGCGCCGCGCCCGCTGCGTCCTCGCGGTATTCCGAGTGGCTGGCGACCTGGTTCATCGCGCTGGCCGTGATAGGCGCTCTGAGCCTCGACGCATGCCGTACGAAACCAACGCCGCCGCCGGCGACGCCGCAGGCTGTGGCGCCGTCCTCGGGCGACGCGGGATCGGCCAGCTCCACGACCGCTGCCGCGCCCGTCAAGCCGCGAGTAGAACCGTTCAGCTTTCAGATCTCGTCGGGCGCCGACCAGTATCAGATCGAGGGGTTCATTGCGCTCGCCAAACTGCCCGGACGCCTGCCTGCGGTGCTGGTGCTCAACGGCGATAAAGGCAATGCCCGCAACTGTATCGACAACACCGGGCATTTCACCGGGATGGGAATCCAAGTCGCTTGTATCAGCCTCCCGGGCTACGGCAAATCGTCGGGGCCAAGCCGCTTCGTCGGCGCGCAATCGGTTGCGGCGGCACGGCGGGCGCTCGATTTGATAGCGGCCCGTCCCGACGTCGATCCGGCGCGCATGGCGGTGTGGGGACTCGCCGACGGTGCCGTCGCGGCGGGCCTGCTGATGGACTCCGACCCGCGTCCACGGGCCGTCATCCTGCAGTCAGGCGCCTACGACATGCTCAAGCTGTGGCCCGAGGCCCCGCTCGGAACCAAGCTCTCGATTCTGCGCCAGGTTTGGCCGTCGAAACGGGTCTTGCGCGAACGGAGCGTGATCGAAAACCTGCCGGCTCATCTGGATTGCAGCGTACTGATTCTGCATGGCGCGCGCGACCGCCGGATGCCGATCGCGCAGGCCGAGCAGCTCGCTGAAGCGCTAGCTGAGCGCGGGGCGCATGTCGAAACCCATTACTTCCCGACCGGGGCGCATGAACTGGGACCGGGAGTCGATCTGCCGCTGCGCAATTTCCTGCAAGATAATCTGCTCGCGCCCTCGGCTCCGGCGAGCGACGTGAAAACGCCGATCGCCGCAGACGGCGAATCGCCGTGAGGGGAAGGGAAGAGAGGAGGGTGGTCGAGGAACTCCAAACTATAGTTTTTTTCTGAACGTTGCCTGACGCACCTCGCGGACTCGTTTCCTGAACGCAGCTCGCAGACTCGCCTGCTCGTTTCGCTTCGCTCCACTAGCGTGCTCGGCTCGCAAGCTCAACTCAGATTCTTTATTGTTGCGCACCTCGCAGACTCGTTAGCTCGGCTCGCAAGCTCGCCTAGTGAGAAGGTTTCAGACTTCCCGTTGGTTAAGTTTCCAACGGAGCCGAAGGCGCAAAACGAGTCTGCTGATGCGCAGATTGCCAGGTTGGGCCGGGTTTGAGAAAAGGCTAAAAATTTAGCGTTCTTTGACCGTACCCGTGTTCCGCGACTCCCCTACTTGAGTTCTTTGAGGGCCGCGAGGACCTCGTCGGTATGGCCGTTGACCTTGACTTTCGGAAAGGCCTGCTTGACTACGCCGTCGCTGCCGATCAGGAAGGTAGAGCGCTCGATACCCATAAACTCGCGTCCATAAAGCGACTTCATCTTGTACACGCCATAGGCCTTGGTCACGGTGTTGCCGGGGTCGCTCAGCAGCGGGAAGTTGAGGGACTGTTTCGCGATGAATTTCTGATGAGAGGCGGCGGAATCGGCGCTGACGCCGACTACCTGGGCGCCAAGGGCGCGGACGGACCCGAGGTTATCGCGGAAGCTGCACGCTTCGACAGTGCATCCGGGGGTGCTGTCCTTGGGATAGAAATAGAGCACCACCGGCCCTTTCGCGACCAGCGAGGCGAGCGTGACGGGTTTGCCGTCCTGGTCGGGGAGGGTGAAGGCAGGTGCCTTCTTGCCGACGAGACTCTGGCCCGCGATGATAGCCTTGGCGGCGGGCAGTTTCTTAGGCGCGGCCGGCTTCGCGACGGCGTCGGGCTTCACGACGGCTTTAGCCTTGGCAGCGGGTTTGGGCTTGATGGTCGAGGTAGGGGTCTTCGAGGGCATCGGCTTGGTTCCTTTGATTAGTGGATGAATCTTAACGCAGACGGCAGGGTATGTCGCGAGGCAAGGGGTTGGGTCAGGCCGGGGCCGCTCAAATGAGCGAAAATTCGGAATCTGAAATGCGGGCTCCGGGACGAGATTCCAATGACCTCCGCGAGGTCGAAAGGCCGCGGTCCGCAGGAGGTGGCGGGGCGTTCGGTGGCGGCGGGCAGCGGTCTTAGAAGAAATAGTTGACGAAACGATCATTCGGCCCTAGACTTGCGGCGGATTCAGGATCCAAACACAATTCAATGGCCGTTTATACCGAGCTCCGCAAAACCTTCCTCGAAGAGCTCGCAGATGATTACAACTTCGGGCGTCTTGGCGGCGCGTCGGGAATCCCTGAGGGCTCGGTCAATTCGAATTATCTGATCGAAACGACCAAGGGCAAATTTCTGCTGCGGATCGACGAGGTCAAGAGCGAAAGCGAAGTTCGCCGCGAAATCGATCTGCTGGCGTTCCTGCGCAAACACGGGTTTCCCTGTCCAAGTCCGATGCAGGACCGAATGGGTCGCTGCTACCGGGAATATGAGGGCAAGTGCGTTTCGCTCTACAAATATAATGAGGGGCGGGTGCCGATCGCGGTGCGGTTGAGACCGAGCCAGCTCGAAACGATCGGGCGCACGCTCGCTGAATTGCACGTAATCGGCAAGGGCTACAAGAAGGGGATCGACAACCGCTTCAGCTTCGAGCGGATCGCGGACCTCTACCTGACGGTGCGCAACCGGCTGCCGAATTACTTTCGCAAGATCACACGGACGCTTGAAGACGAGATCGACTACCTGACCCGCTACCTTGAAGGGAAGCTGCCGAAGGGCGTAATCCATGGCGACCTGTTCGCCGACAACCTGTTGTTTCGCGGCGAGAAGCTGACGGCGGTGCTCGATTTCGAAGCGGCGTGCCGCGGCAAATTCATCTTCGATATCGCGACCGCGGTCAACGCGCTCTGCTTCGTTGACGGGGGCTACTCACTCGATCGTTTTCGCTACCTGCTCCATGGCTACGAATCTGTGCGCACGCTCTCGCTGGCGGAATGGGATGCGTTCCCCAATGAATTGCGCTATTCGTCGCTGCGCTTCACGGTCACCCGCCTGCACGACTTCTTTTTGAAGCCGACGGCGTCCGCGTCGCGGGTGGACAAGGATTTCCGCGAATTCTTCGAGCGCCTGCGGGTGTTGCGGCGTGAGAAAGAGGGCGGGATGGAAGCGCTGCTGATGGCGATGGCGACCGGCTACGACTATCGCAAGTATCAGAAAGTGAAGGCCAACGAACGGCTCAAAGCCTGAGCCGCGCCTACCTCGCGATTGCGCCGATCGCGCGCCCTGCCGCATATGATTTCAATATCGTTTTGCTATAACCCGCACCTATTTGACGCTTCGATCGGGATTCGCGTGGACAATGTCACGAGGAGCATCGGATGAGTGCGCTTTACGATACGCTTCGCGGTCCGGCGCCCACGTTATGGCTGGAGACCGCGCCACCGCGCGGAATCGCGGTTGAATCACTGCTGGCGAAGCTGGGTGCGATGCGCGGCAAAGTCGGCGCGGTCAACCTGGTGGACAACTCTCTCGGCCGGGTGAAGATGTCGGGGCTGGTATTCGCGTCGATGATCAAGGCGCGTCTCGAGATGCCGGTGGTGCTGAACGTTTCTTGCCGCGATCGGAATCGCTTCGCGCTTACGTCCGACCTGCTGGGCGCCGGTGCGGTCGGAATCGACGCGGTGGTCGCGCTGCAGGGCGACAAGCTGCCGGAGGACGGCAGCGCGGGCGCGAAGCCGGTGCGCGACCTCGATACTTTCGGGCTGCTGCGGCTGATCGCGGATTTGAATCGCGGCGATACCGGCGAGGGCCGGCGGCTGCTGAAGACGCTGCCGGGGCTGCTGCCCGGCGCGGTCGGAAATCCGAATCGCAAGGCGCTCGATCGCGAGTTTGAGTTGCTCGAGCGCAAGGCGGCGGCGGGTGCGCGATTCGTGATCACGCAACCGGTGTTCGACCCTGCGATCGCGCGTCCGTTTATCGAGAGGGCGCACGCGTGCGGGCTTAAAGTGATCCTCGGTATCCTGCCGATCAAGCGCGAATCGATGGCGAACTACCTGAAGGATCGGATCGCGGACCTGAGCGGCGCCGGGCAGCATCTTGATCGTTACGCCGGGATGTCGGAAGAGGAAGCGAGGCGGATGTCGATCGAGGAGAACGTCAAACTGATGAGTGCGCTGGCCGGCGAAGTGGCGGGCTTCAATATCATGAGCGGCGGCGGTCCCTCGCTGGCGATCGAGCTGGCGAACGAATGGAACCGCTATCAAAGTACGGCCGGGCGCTGAGCGGGCCGAGGGAAATAACCATGGCAGAAAACCGGGCATCGGTGGAGGAGGCGGTCCGCGTCCTCCTGAGACATTGCGGGGAGGATCCCGCGCGCGAGGGTCTGGCGAGCACGCCGGTGCGCGTCGCCAAGTCGCTGGAATTTCTGACCCGCGGCTACGACGAGGATCCGAAGGTGGCGATCAACGGAGCGCTCTTCACCGAGGAAGACTACCAGGAGATGATCCTGTGCAAGAACCTCGATTTCTATTCGCTGTGCGAACATCATCTGCTGCCGTTTTTCGGCAAGGCGCATGTCGCGTACCTGCCTAACCGGCGGATCGTGGGACTATCGAAAATCGCGCGGATGGTCGAGATTTACGCGCGGCGCCTGCAGGTGCAGGAGCGGATGACGACGCAAATCGCTCACACGATTATGGAGGAGATTGAACCGCTCGGCGTGGCGGTGGTGCTCGAGGCGGAACATCTGTGCATGCGGATGCGCGGCGTCGAGAAGCAGAATTCCTACGTTACGACGTCGGCGATGCTGGGCGTATTCCGCACCAATCATGAAACCCGGCAGGAGTTTATGAATCTGCTGCGCAACGCAAAAGCGTAGAGGGGACGAGTCGGAGTGCGAGTTTCAAAAATCAGGTTCAGGCAAGTTCAGGATTGATCCATTGATGAAGAACAAGGCCGACGACGCCCAACTCGATGCGCTGGGGACTTACGCCCTGCGCTACTTCAAGGAAGGGCAGCCGATTGGTCTCGGCACCGGGCGCGCCGCGAGCGCTTTTCTGCGGGCTCTCGGGGCGAGCGGCATGGCGGTGCGCGGCGTACCGACCTCGAATGCAGCGGCGGAGCTCGCGCGTTCGCTGAAGTTCGAGGTCGTGGATCCGAGCGAAGCGCCGAAACTGGCGACTGACTTCGATGGCGCCGACGAGGTGGACGGTCGCCTCAACATGATCAAGGGCCTCGGCGGCGCGATGGTGCGCGAGAAAGTGGTCGCAGAGTCGTCGCGCAAGCGAATCTTCCTGGTGGGCGAGGAGAAACTGGTCAAGCGGCTCGGCGATCATGGGATTCTGCCGGTCGAGGTGGTGCCGTTCGCGGCAGCGTTCGCCGAGCGCAAAATCGCCAAGCTCGGGCTAAAGCCGAAGGTGCGCAAGGACGCGAGCGGCGCCGAAGTCGTCAGCGACAACGGCAACGTCATCTTCGATTGCGGCGTGGGTGAGATTCGCAAGCCGGCGCATCTCGAACGCGCCCTGCTGATGATCCCGGGCGTGGTCGGCACGGGACTTTTCATTGGAATCGCGGACCTCGTGCTGGTGGCGATGCATGACGGGAAGATCAAGACGCTGCGCCGCAAGAGCTGAGGAACCCGAGGGGAGTCTGGTGAAGGAACGAAGAACTTTTAGCCTTCCCTGAAACCTTACTAAGGTTTCAGACTTCCCATTGGGCTAAACCTCGGAAACCATGTGCGAACGACCCTCGTGGTCAGGTGTCTTCAACCGTGCCACGTGACTTGGCTAGTGCTCCGAGCATCGTGAGGCGTCAACCACTGAAAGAATCGCGGACGAAGGCGCGCACTGATTTGATGCGTATTTACGCGGCGGCGGTGGCCGCGGTCGATCCGCATCGGGTGATGTCGCGAGTGCTGGGCGACGCGATAAGCAACGATGAGTCGGGCGCCGCGAGGTCGGTTATTTACGGGACGGTTGGCGTGTCCGAAAACGTGCGTTCGCGGATCGAGCGGGCCAGTGGGGTGCGCCTGCTGGCGATCGGCAAAGCGTCGATTGGCATGGCGGCCGCCGCCGAGCAGCACCTTGGCGATCGGATGATCGAGGGCCTCGCGATCGCGCCGGCGGGTATCGCGGCAGGCGCGGACGCGGCCGACTTGCGGTCGCGCGTGATGGGCGCGGCGCATCCGCTGCCGGATGAGACCTCGGTCGCGGCGGCGCGCGCGGCGCTCGAATTGGCGGCGCGTACGCGTGAACGCGAACTCGTGATGCTCGCGCTCAGCGGCGGCGCGTCGGCGCTGGTCGCGGCGCCGGCAGGCGCGGTCACCCTCGACGACAAGATCGCGGTCACGTCGGCGCTGATGCGCAACGGCGCGACGATCCGTGAACTCAATATCGTGCGCAAACATCTCTCGGCGATTAAGGGCGGCCGTCTGCTGACGGCAACGGCCGATGGCGTCGAGGTGCTGACGCTGATTCTCTCGGACGTGCCGGGCAATGACCTCGCGACGATCGGGTCGGGTCCCACCGTCGCCGACCCAACGACCTACACCGACGCGATCAGCGTCCTGAAGCGGCGGGGCGTGTGGGGCCGTGCGCCGGAACCGGTGCGCGATCACCTGGAACGGGGCGCGGCAGGCGAATTCATCGAAACGGTGAAGGCGGGCGATGCGGCGTTGGCGCGCGCGACAAACGTGATCGTGGGCGATAACCGCGTTGCAGTAGACGCTGCGGCGGAAGCTGCACGGGCGCTTGGATATCGAGTCGAACGCGGTCGCGAACTCGGCGGAGAGGCGAACGAGCTGGGGCGGGCGATTGCGCGGGAAGTGCAGGAAACCGGGACGGAGCGAGTGTGCCAGGTGGCCGGGGGCGAGCCGGTCGTGACGGTCAAGGGCACTGGCCGGGGCGGGCGCGCTCAGCAATGCGCGTTGGCGATGGCGATCGAATTGGCGAGCGCATCGGAGCCGAGGGAGAATGCCGGCCGGGTGATGGCGCTGTTCGCCGGCACCGACGGTATCGACGGGCCGACCGACGCGGCCGGTGCGATCGCGACCTCTGAGACGGTCGCGCGCGCAGCCGAGGCGGGCGTCGATCCGGAAGCGGCGCTCAGGCGCAATGACGCTTACGAATTCTTCAAGGCGCTGGGCGACCTGGTGATTGTTGGGCCGACGGGGACCAACGTCGCCGACGTCATGATCGCTCTCATCAACTATTGATCGAATCTTAGATAACGCAGATTTTTCCTCTTCCCACGCGCCGAATCTGGTCGGAGCACCTAGCGACTTTTCGCGAAGTCTTTCGTGAGCGGCGGCGCTTCGCTATTAAAGTCCTATGCCGAAACTGCTGAAACGTTCAGAGGTGGGAGACGGCCGTCTGCCGCCCGGGCAATACCTGACGACGAATTTCCCGGTTCTCAGCTACGGAGCGACGCCGCGGTTCAACCCGCAGAAGTGGGATTTTCGCCTGATCGGTCTGGTCGAGCCGTCGTTGCGGCTGACCTGGGAGCAGCTTCGCGCACTGCCGAAGACAGAGCAGGTTTCGGATTTCCATTGTGTGACGACGTGGTCGCGTTACGACAACCGCTGGGAAGGTATCCACGTGCGCGACCTGATGAAAATGGTCACCCTCAAGCCCGAGGCCAAGCATGTTTTTGTGCTGTGCGACGGCGGCTACACGACCAACCTGACGCTCGCCGAATTCCTCGACGACGACGTGATGCTCGCGTGGGGGCATGACGGCAAGGATCTTCATCCGGACCATGGCTTTCCGTTGCGCCTGGTGGTGCCGAAGCTGTACGGATGGAAGAGCGCGAAGTGGGTGCGCGCGATCGATTTCACGGTCAACGATCGGCGCGGTTTCTGGGAGGTTCGCGGCTACCATAACCATGGCGATCCGTGGACCGAGGAACGCTACTCCTTTCAGGAAGAGCCCGAGGACTGAAGGCGGCCTCGCCGGGCGAAATCTCACGCACTGAACATCTCGAACGGCTGCGCACCGAGACGTTCGACGTTGCGGTGGTCGGCGGCGGTATCAACGGTGCGGCGATCGCCCGTGACGCTGCGATGCGCGGACTGCGCGTGGCCCTCGTCGATCGCGGCGACTTCGCGGGCGAGACCTCCTCGCGATCGTCAAAGCTGATCCATGGCGGTTTGCGCTATCTGCCTCAAGGGCAATTGCGGCTGGTGCGGGCGGCGCTGCATGAGCGCGAGCGCCTGCGGCATCTGACGGCGCCGCATCTGGTTCATCCGATCCGATTTCTGTTCCCATGTTTTCGCGGTCGGAACCCAGGCAAGTTTTCGCTGTGGGCCGGGCTGATGATCTACGATTTGCTGGCGCGGATGCCCTCGTCCGAGCGGCACCACAGGCTGTCCGCGGGAGACGCGAGTGCACAGGAGCCGCTCCTTGCGACCGGCGGGCTGACCGGCGGCGTGCTCTATTACGACGGCTGGGGCGATGACGCGCGACTGACGCTGGAGAATGCGATCGATGCGGCTCTCCATGGCGCGGCGATAGCTAACTACGCGGCGGTCGAAGGCTTTACGCGTGGCGGAGGAAAGATCGCGGCTGCCTCATCGCTGGACCTGATTGGCAGAGTCGCGTTCGAGTTACGCGCGCGGCATTTCGTGAACGCGACCGGCCCATGGCTCGATGACGTGCGGAGGCTGGACGATCCCGGCGCGGCGCCGAGCGTTCGCCTGACCAAGGGGGTGCATCTGGTGGTGAGCGCTGCGCGGCTGCCGGTTCGTAATTCGCTGGTGCTTGGAGACGAAGCGGGGCGCATTGTCTTCGTGATGCCGCGCGACGGCTGGGTGACGATCGGTACGACCGACACGGATTTCGAAGGCGATCGCGAGCGGGTTGCGGCCACTGGCGCGGATTTCGATTATCTGATCGGTGTCGTCAATCATGCTCTGCCGACAGCCGGCTTGAGAGCAGAGGACGTCGCGTATAGCTTCGCGGGCCTGCGCGCGCTGGAAAGGGGCGAGGGTGGCCGCGCGCCGTCGTCGGTCTCGCGCGAGGAGATCGCGATCGAGAGTGTGTCCGGCCTGACCTCGATCGCCGGCGGCAAGCTGACGACGCATCGGGAAATCGCGCAGAAGATCGTCGATGGGTTGATGCGAAAATTGGGGCGGCCGAGCGGGCGCTGTCCGACCCTGGACACACCGTTGCCTGGTGCGCGCGAGAATCATGAAACGGCTGATTTGGAAGGCATCGTGCCTGGCGATATCGCGAACATGCTGGCGAGCCGCTATGGGTCGCGCGCGAGGATGGTCGTCGCAATCATCCGGGAGCGTCCCGACATGGCGGCGCGGCTTGTTCCGGGCGCGCCCGCGCTGCGCGCCGAAGTCATCCACGCGATCCGATCCGAGATGGCGGCGTCGGTGAGCGACTTCCTGGTGCGGCGAACGTCGATGGTGTGGCGAGACCCGGCGGCGGCGATCGCGGCAGCGCCGGAGGTCGCACGGCTGATGGGATCTGAACTCGGTTGGAGCGATGAGCGCGTTGCGGCCGAAGCGAACGATTTCTTCAGCCGGCAGGCATTGCACGATGACGTTGGCAAAGGAGAGGAAGAAAGCGCCGTATCAAGACAATCAGGCGAGGGTGCCGATGGGCGTGTCGCAGACAAAATCGGATAAGCAATCGCCGAAACCACCGTCGCGCAAAGCGCCAACCAAGCCCGCGGGAAAAGTCGCCGATCGCGCGGTGCGTATCGCGGCGGCGCTCGTGCAACTTTATCCAGAGGCGCGCATCAGCCTGGACTTCGCCTCGCCGTGGCAATGCCTCGCGGCGACGATTCTCTCGGCGCAATGCACCGACGAGCGCGTGAATCGCGTGACGCCCGATTTGTTTCGCGAATTTCCCGACGCACCTGCGACTGCAGTGGCCTCGCGCGAACGGATACAGGAGTTGATCGTCACGACCGGCTTCTTTCGTCAGAAGGCGAAGTCATTGCAAGCGGCGGCGCAGGCGCTCGTCGAACGCTTCGGTGGCGAAATGCCCGATCGAATAGAGGAACTGGTCACGCTGCCGGGAGTCGGCCGCAAGACCGCCAACGTGATTCTCGGCCATGTGCATGGGATGCCCGGAATGGTAGTCGATACGCATGTGCGGCGGCTGTCGGGGCGGCTCGGCCTGACGCGCAATCATGACCCGGAAAAGATCGAGACGGATTTGCAGCGGCTGCTGCCCTCAAGCCAATGGACCGGCTTTTCGATGCGGCTGATTCTGCACGGTCGGCGCGTCTGCTTTGCGCGATCGCCACGCTGCCCGCAGTGCGCATTGCTTCCCGATTGTCCGCAGTTGGGCGTCGCCGCGGCGCTTCGTGCGAAGGCCGCGAACGAACCAGTTCCGCCATCGAATAATCCAGATTCTTGAGGTTTCGACAATAGCGGCCGGCCCATCCCGGTGACGCAGGCCGGTTCCGCCCATCATCACCATGTCCCATGTCGCACGCGCGGCGTATTGCAGGACATATTGGAGCCTGATCGACGACATGTAATAATCGACCCTTGCGCCTGGGCTTGGACGGGCGCATTAAGGCCGTGAAGCTCCGGGTAGATGATATAACGGCCGATGTGAGGGAGATTGCCTTTTCCGAGCCGGAAGGGGATATCAACCGCGCACTCGGCTTGGGACCGATCAGGGAATATCGCCTGGAAGGGCCGGTGAATGTCGCGCTGACCTACTATCGCGCGGGGACTGAACTGTTCTTTCGCGGCGAGTTTACGGCGGCGACGATCGCCACGTGCGCGCGCTGCACAGAAGAGTTCATTGCAGCGAGCGGACGGCCCTTTCGTTATGTCCTGGCGCCGCGCTCGATCGGTGATGAGGGTAAGGGCGATCTTCGCACGGAGGACCTGGAGTATGCGCTGTACGATGGAGCAGAAGTGGATTTGACGCCGCTGATTCGCGAGCAGATGTTGCTGGCGCTGCCCACTCGGCCGCTCTGCCGGGAGGATTGCCGCGGGCTATGTACGCGATGCGGTGCCAATCTGAACGAGGGCGACTGCGGCTGTACAGTGGAAACTGCTGATTCGCGTCTCGCAGTCCTGAGTTCGCTCAAAGTTCGCCGGCCGAATTAATCGCCGGCGGGCCACTTCCAATATAATCGCATCGAGCAGCCACACTCGCGCCAATAGCCGCCGCAAATTCATTCGACAATTATTGCAACCGTTGGAAGATAATCGCCATGCAAGCACCCAAACGACGTACCTCACGATCCAAGCGTAACATGCGCCGCGCTCACGACGCGCTGCGCCCGGTCAATCCAATCGCCTGTCCGAACTGCGGCGAGCCCGCGCTGCCTCATCGCATCTGCGGACATTGCGGGATTTATCGCGGACGTGAACTCGCCGCGATCAAGGAGTAGGGCGGCCGAGGCGCCAAAGTGAAAATCGCGCTTGACGCGATGGGGGGCGATCTCGCTCCCAAGGCCGTGATTGAAGGCGCGGTCCTGGCGGCGCGCGACTTCGGCGTGGAGATCGTGCTGACGGGCGATCGCGACGCGATTACTCGCGAGCTCGCCCTGCACAAGACCGGCGGCCTCGCAATCGAAATCCAGCACGCCAGCGAAGTCGTCGCGATGGATGACTCGCCGCTGGATTCGGTACTGAACAAGCCCGATTCTTCGATCCACGCAGGTCTGGATCTGGTCAAGCTGGGCAAAGCTGACGGCTTCGTCAGTGCTGGAAACTCGGGTGCGATGATGGCGGCGGCGATGGCTATTCTGGGCACGCTGCCCGGAGTCGATCGTCCGGCGATCGCCTCGCTGGTCCCGACCACCGCGGGTTTTGCGCTGCTGATCGATGCTGGAGCGAACACCGACGTAAAACCGCTCCATCTGATGCAATTTGGCGTGATGGGCAGCGTGTACTGGCATCGGGTCCATAACGGAGTCAATCCGCGCGTGGCGATTTTGTCCAACGGCGAAGAAGAGTCCAAGGGCACCGACCTGACGCGTGCGGCGGCCGAAGCGCTGAAGCAAATGGCGCCGCGGATCAATTACGTCGGGTACGTCGAAGGGCGCGACATCAACAAGTCCAAGGCCGACGTGGTCGTGACCGATGGCTTCACCGGCAATGTCGCGCTCAAGACGATGGAGGGGTTCGCGTCCTTCCTGCTGGGGAATCTGCGCGAAATTTTTTCCAGCGGAATCATGCGGCGGCTGGCCTACCTGTTGGTGCGCAAAAAACTCACGGCAGTGCGCGGGCGGCTCGACCCGTCGGAATATGGCGGAGCGCCGCTGCTCGGAGTGAATGGCGTCACAATTATCGCGCACGGATCGTCCAACGCACGCGCAATTCGCAATGCGATCCGCGCCGCCGCCAACGAAGCGCTGGTGCGCCAGGTGAACTCCGACATCATCGAGATTCTCGCCGTGCATAGTCCGGCGGAGATGATCGTGAAGCCGTCAAGCAAGGGTATCCGCGGGCTTTTCGTCAGGATGCGCCAGCGGCTGCACATTCATCGCGAGGGTCATCCGGAGCGCAAGCCGGAGCGCGTTGGCAAGGGCGAAAAATCCGACCGTTCGGAGAGGCCGGATCGAGTCGAGGGCTTGGATGCGGCTCATCCGGGGGGCTTCGCGGCCGCGCCCGCCTCGATTCCGCCCGACGATAGTCACGGCGATACGAACGCACCCAAACATGGAACGGGCGGTTTCGCGGCGACGACCTCGCCGAATGGCACGGCGGCGGCCGCGATGGATGCGCATAGTGCCGACGGCGAGGCGCGCGAGCCCGATGTGATCAGTCGCGTTTCCGAAACGACGTCGCCCGAAGGTCAGCCACCCAAGAGCGGCAATTCCTGAGAGATTAAATCCACGATGAAGGTCGCTTTTCTGTTTCCCGGTCAGGGATCGCAAAAGGCAGGTATGGGTGCGGACTTAGCGCGCGAGTTTCCTGCTGCGCGCCGCGTCTTCGAGGAGGCCGACGAGGCCCTCGGGATGGGCCTCTCGCGGCTGTGCTTCGAGGGTCCCGAAGAGGACCTGCGGCTGACCGCGAACACCCAACCGGCGACGCTCGCGACTTCGATCGCGGCATTGCGCGCTTTCGAGTCCGAATGCTCGATTACGCCGGCGCTGGCCGCGGGCCACAGCCTGGGCGAGTACAGCGCGTTGGTCGCGGCGGGCGCGATTACGCTGGCTGACGCGTTGCGAGCGGTACGCGAGCGCGGGCGCCTGATGCAGGAGGCTTGTCCGCCAGGGCACGGTGCAATGGCCGCGCTTATCGGCCTGGAACCGGCTGTGGTGCAGGAACTTTGCGCGCAAGCCTCGACCGGCGGCGAAATCGCAGTCGCGGCCAATCTCAACGCACCCGGCCAGATTGTCATATCGGGCAATTCAGGCGCGGTGCGGCGTGCACTAGAGGCCGCGAAGCGTAGCGGCGCCGGTGCGTCAGTCGAATTGAAAGTCAGCGCTCCGTTCCATTGCCCGCTGATGCAGCCGGCGCGCGAGGGCATGGCGACCGTGTTGGATCGATTGGTGATCAGCCCGTTGAAGTTTGGCGTCATCGCCAACGTTACTGCCGAGATCAACCGTGATCCCGCACGGGTGAAGCCGCTGCTGCTCGAACAGATCACCGGCTCGGTGCGCTGGGAAGAATCGATGGCGGAACTGGCGGCGGCGGGAATTACCGAGACGATCGAGTTGGGCGCGGGCCGTACACTGGCCGGTCTGATGCGGCGAATCAATCGCAACGTGAAGGTTCGCGGCGCCGAGGATGCCGCGTCGGTGCGTGCGACGATAAAGGCGCTGGCCACCCCACCCAGCGGTCCAATTACGCAGTAATAGCGCATGTAATGGAAAAAGATGTTAAATTCAAAAAGTATGTGCGCTTCGACGGAACCTGCAACTTGCCAGCGCACTTCCAAGTCCATAAGCTGCCCGCTTAAGCCGCTCCGACAGCGAGGATAGTTTCCTTATACGCGGACGTGTCCATAAAATTGGCTCCGACCGATCCTTTCAGGTCCGGCGGGCGGTAGCTACGAATCCCGGCTATGGCAGCGAATGCCCGGGCTGGCAGGAGGAACGTAAATACGATGGCGAGTGATGTCGAAGCAAAGGTTCGTGAGATTATCAGCGAGCAACTCGGAGTGGCGGCGGACGAAGTTACGCCGGAGGCCTCATTTATCGAAGACCTGGGCGCGGATTCGCTCGATATCGTCGAACTGGTGATGGCGCTCGAGGAAGAGTACGGCATGGAAATCTCGGACGAAGATGCCGAAAAGATTCGTACGGTCAAGGATGTCGTCGCCTATATCGAGGCGCATAAGAGCTGAGCTTCGCCGCCGATCTGTCACGATCTGCAATCATCGGTGGCCGCCGGGTTTCCTGCGGCCATTCCGTTTTGATCGGGCCCGTTGGGCAAATCGCCGGCGGGCCGAACTTTCGAAGCTGCGAACCCGTAGTCTTTTGTGTAACCGTTCGTTCCCTGACGCGATGCGCAGGCTAGCGCAAATGCGTTAAGATTCCGGCTATGCGCTGCCCCTTCTGCCGCCATCGAGGCAACCGCGTCGTTGATTCACGCATGTCCGGCGATGGATCGACTATCCGCCGCCGGCGGATGTGCTCGTCGTGCAAGCGGCGCTTCACCACCTACGAGCGCGTTGAAGAAGCTACTCCGATGGTGGTCAAGAAGGACAGCCGCCGCGAGCCCTACGATCGCCTCAAGGTGATCGCGGGGATCAAGCGGGCTTGCGAGAAGCGGCCGGTTTCGATGGAGACGATCGAGGAGATTGCAGATAGAATCGAAGCGGCAGCTGCGGAACTGGGCGGCAGGGAAGTGCCGAGCGAGTTTATCGGCGGCGCCGTGATGAACGAGCTTCACGGGATTGATCAGGTCGCATACGTGCGTTTCGCTTCGGTTTATCGTTCGTTCAAGGATATCGATGAGTTCATGCACGAACTCGAAGACCTCATCCGCCTGCGCAAGGACGGCGCGCTGGAGCCGCCCTCGCGTCCGGGCGAGAAAAAGAGCGACACGCTCTCCTGATCCTGGTTCATACTTCCGGCTAGCGCCGCCGCGACGAGCGTCAGGTGCGTGATAACCGTCTATGACTAAGGCCCTCAAAATCAGTTGACCGCTAACCTCTCGGTGCGGCCGGAGACCTCGGCAGATAGTTTGCGCGACGAACGTTTCATGCGGGAGGCGCTGGATCTGGCGCGCCCGAGGCTCGGGCTGACAACGCCGAACCCAGCCGTCGGATGCGTAATCGTTCGCAATAACAAGGTCGTGGGCCAGGGTGCCACCGGAAGCGGCGGCAGGCCGCATGGCGAGACCGTCGCACTGGCTGCCGCGGGCGCTCGCGCACGCGGAGCGACGGCCTATGTTTCGCTGGAACCGTGCGCACATACGGGACAGACTCCGCCGTGTGCAAGAGCGTTGGTGGAGGCGGGAGTCGCACGCATTGTGGTCGGATGCGGCGATCCGTTTCCGCAGGTGGACGGACGCGGCATCGCGATACTGCGCGCCGCAGGTATCCAAGTTACCGAGGGAGTTCTTGAGGACGAGTGCCGACGTCTCAACGAAGGATTCTTTATGCGGGTCACTCGCGGCCGTCCGTTCGTCACGCTCAAGCTCGCGGCGACCCTCGATGGCCGGATCGCAGCGGCGGGCGGCGACTCGCGCTGGATCAGTTCGCCGGAATCGCGCGAATTGGTCCATCGCTGGCGTCGCGAATGTGACGCGGTGATGGTGGGGGCTGCAACGGTGATCGCGGACAACCCGCGTCTCACTTGCCGTATCGCGGGCGGACGCGATCCGGTGCGGGTGATTATCGATGGGCGGCTGCGATCACCAGCGGATGCGAAGGTATTTCGGCAGCGCTCGCCGGCGCCGGCGATGCTTATCACCACGCTCGCAAATCGCGCTCGCGCTGAACGGCTTTACACGAATCGTCGCAGCGCGGCGGTCGAAGTGATCGGCGCGAAAGCCGATGTCGGCAAAATTGATCTGGCCGCCCTGATGCAGGAGTTCGGCCGCCGCGGATGGTCGAAGATATTGCTGGAAGGCGGCGCAAACCTGGCGGGCGCTGCGCTGGCCGCCGCTATCGTCGATCGCGTGGCATTCTTTGTCGCTGCGCGCATTCTCGGAGGTGGACTTCCGGCGGTCGAAGGGTTGGTCTCGCGCACCATACGGAGCTCAATCCGGCTTGATCAGCTACGCGTCGCACCCATCGGAACCGATCTGCTGATCGAGGCCGAGGTAAATCGCAAGCAATCGCTCAGGTCGTCGATCAGTCCGCGTCCGGGCGATGGGACTTCGCGCCCGCCGCGAAGATAGATCGGCCCTGTTCCGTTCACGACACGATCATGCGTCGGATAAAGATTTTACGACCGGCGGCTGCGGTGCTAGGATTGACGGTCGGAGATTGAGACGAGTGATCGTATCGGCATTGGAAAACGCCTTTGGCCAGATTCGCGCCGGTCGCATGGCGGTGATGGTATCCGACGACCGTGAGGACGCTGAGGGCGACCTCGTGATGGCGGCGGAGAAAGTCACTCCGCAGCACGTCAACTTCATGGTGATTCAAGGTCGTGGCGTGGTCTCGGTCGCGCTGCCCGAAAAGCGGTTACGCGAACTCGGTATCCCGCTGGTGCCCTCGAGCCTCGGCGGCGACATGATCGAGCAGGCGGGGGCTCTTGTAGAGGCGCGCGAGGGCGTCACCACCGGTATCTCGGCGGGTGACCGCTCGGTGACGATCGGAGTCCTGGCCTCGGATAAATCGGGGCCGGAAAGCCTGGTGATGCCGGGTCACATTTTGCCTTTGATGGCCCTCAGCGGCGGCGTGATGATGCGGATGGGCCGGGCGGAGGGAGCGGTTGACCTGGTGCGCAGCGCCGGGATGCGTCCGGCCGCGGCGTTGTGTGCGATTCTTCGTGAAGACGGCGAAGCTGCGCGTCTGCCCGAATTGCGAGAATTCGCGAAGATCCATGAATTGCCGATGGTTTTCGTAGGTGATCTGGTCTCCTATCGGCTCACGAACGAGATCCTGGTTCAGCGGGTGGGCGAGAGCCGCTTTACGGTGCCTGAGGGCGAATTGCAGGCGATTGTCTTTCGCAACGTCGTTGACGGCCGTGAACATCTTGCCCTGGTCAAAGGCACCGTCGGCAACGGCCGTCCCGCTCTCGTGCGGCTTCATTCGGAATGCCTTACCGGCGACGTCTTCAGTTCCAACCGCTGCGATTGCGGGGAACAGTTGGCGGTCTCGATCAAGCAGATCATGGCGGCTGAGGCCGGCGTGATTATCTACCTGCACCAGGAGGGGCGCGGGATCGGACTCGGCAACAAGATTAAAGCCTACGCGCTCCAGGATCAGGGGATGGATACGGTCGAAGCGAATCTTGAACTGGGCTTTAAGGACGATCTCCGCGACTACGGCATCGGAGCGCAGATCCTGCGCGATTTCGGCATTGGCGAAGTGCGCCTGCTGACCAACAATCCACACAAGATCGAGAGCCTTGAGCGTTACGGCGTGACGGTTACGCGAGTACCACTGGAAGTGCCGCCGCACGTTGGCAATATCGACTATCTGCGGACCAAGAAGGAAAAACTCGGGCATCTGTTCACGCAGCTTAAGGTCGTCACTTGACGACGCGAGCGCAATAGCGCGGCAAGCCCGCGGCGCGATCTTCGACGTATCAAACGATGGGAACCAGGCATGTCGGCCGCGAGCTTGCGCTCAAGGCTTTGTACCAAATCGATCTTAGCGGGGGGACCTCGACCGAGGATCTCGCGCTTTTCTTTGACGCGTTTCCGGCTGAGGATGTTGCGCGCAAATTTGCCGTGAACCTGGTCGCGGGCGTGCGTGATGAGCAGGTCAATCTGGATCGGCAGATTGCCGATGTGCTGGAGCATTGGTCGATCGGACGGCTCTCACGCGTCGATCACAACATCTTACGGCTGGCGATTTTTGAATTGCTGCGGCTGCAGGACATTCCCACTCGTGTGACGATCGACGAGGCGATTGAGCTGGCCAAGACCTATGGTGATCAGGAATCAGGACGCTTCGTCAACGGCGTGCTCGATCAGGTGGCGACGCGGCTCAAATTGAAGGACAAAGGTGAGGAAAGCAATCCGGCCAAGCCCCATCAGGCGTAATTCGATCGGCGTATCGCACTGCGTATGGCCGGGGAGCCTCGACCATGCGCCCCTGGCGACAGTTTTGGCGCGCGTCTTCGTCGCCGCGATCGCCATCATGGCTTCTGGATGCGGTTATCATTTCGCCGCCGAGGGTAGTGGCCTGCCGGCTCAGGCGAAAACGATTTACGTCGAGAAGTTCGGTAACCGCACGCGCCAGACCGGCCTCAACGACGAGTTCATGCGCTACGTTGAGGACGAGATCGCGGATCGCAAACGGCTTCAGTTGGTGGATAGTCCGTCGGACGCGGACCTGGTCCTCAGCGGCGACATCGTTTATGCCGATTCAGCTCCCATCGCCTTCAATACCGCGGCGGAACCAACGATCTACACGCAGACGATCGACGCCGACGCTAGCCTGATCGACACCCATGACCATAAAGTAATCTGGGCTTCCCGCGGCATCAGCAGTTCCCAGCAGTCGCCGGTGGTGGGACAATCGGTCATCACCACGTCACCGTACTTCCTGCAGCAGAATCTGCGCTCACGGGACATCTCCAGCATGCAGGATCTCCAGGTCGCGGAGACTCAGGCAGCTTCGTCGAAGGACGAGGCGATGCAGACGCTGGCGAAGAATCTCTACTCTTCCATGAGCGACGGGTTTTAGCCGCCGCGGCGTACGTTGCACGCTCGCGATCTGACGGGCAGGAGAGCGTACGATGGCGTCTGAAAACGCGCTCAACTTCCTGCGCGGGGGCGCACGTACTCTCGCCCCAGTGTTCCTGATCGCGGGGCCGCAACCATTTTTGCGCGAGTACGTGCTCGAATCCCTGCGGGTCCGCTTCGCCGCCGACGGCTTCCAGTACCGGCCGTTTCAGGTTGGCGGTGCGGATGGCTACGGCGCCACCATCAGCGAAATCGGCGGCGCCGATCTTTTCGCGCCGAAGCGGCTCATTGCGTGTCGCGTGCTGAAAACCCATCGCGAGCGTGCATCGACTGACGACAACGATAATGGTGACGGTGGCGAAACCAGCACTGGCGGCACAGGCGACGAGTCCGCACTTGGTGCCGCTCTCGAACGTTTGGCGGCGATGGTACGAGTCGTGATGCTTTACGAGCGGGACAACGCTCCGGTAAAGATCCGCCGCGTGGCCGAAAAGGTCGGCACGCTGATCAATTGCATGCGGCCTTACGACAATCAGCTAGGCCAGTACGTCGAGGTCTTTGCGCAGAACCTGGGGCTCAAGCTTTCCCTGGACGCGGTCGATTTGCTCGTCGGCCGGCACGGCAGCGATCTCGCCGCTATCTCCAACGCGCTCGCCAAAGCCGCGATCACGCTTGGCGATGGCGCCAGGGTGGCAAGCGCAGACCTGACCGGTGCTGGTGGACGCATGCGTATTCCCGACCTGTTCGAGTTGGCGGAGAGCGTTGCGCGGGGGCGTACGGGGGAGGCGTTGGCGCTCTTCGATCGCGCGATTGAGACTGGCCGCGATCCCATCGAACTGCTGGCCGTGGAACTGATACCACTGTTGCGCCGGATGCTGGTCGCGGCGTCACTACTTGAGAAGCGCAAGGCTCCCACCGACGTCGCGAGGGCTCTCGGAATGCCGCCGACGAGCCAGTTGATCGTTCGCGCGATTGACGGCGGGCGGCGCTTCGGGGCGCAGCGCCTGATGCGGGCGCATCGGCGGGCCTGCGAACTCGACGCGAAATTCAAGAACGGCCTGATTCGCGAGCGCGAACAGGCAATCTCAGGGCTGTTGCTGGATCTGATGGCGCCGGCGGATTCTTCTCGCCCGGCTGCCTCGACGCGAAGCGGTTAGCTCTGCGAGGCGGGTGCCGGCGCGGTCGCCTCGTGCGCGCGATGATAGCGCCGCGAGAGTCGGGCGACTTTGCGTGCCACGGTGTTCTTGCGCAACGTGCCTTTGCTGGCTGCTTTGTAGAGCACCTTCATCGCCTTTTGCAGTGCGGTGGCGGCTGCTTCCTTGTCGCTGCCCTCGATCGCTTCAAGCGCGCTCTTGGATGCTGTGCGGACGCGGGTCTTGATAGCCTTGTTGCGCTGCTGGCGCTTCAGGCTTTGACGATGGCGCTTCTCGGCCGAGGGATGAACTGGAATATGCGGCATAACCAGTCATGTTTACCAGTCCGCTCACCCCTGATCAAGATGCTGTATCAAGACACATCCTTAGAAGCGTCGGACAACCCCAAAAACAATTGGAAAGGGTCGTCAAATCGGAATAGATTTAACTAAATGAAGCAAACTTCTACCGTTGTGCTCATGATGATCGTCATGAGCTCTCTTAGCCTGGGCTGTGCGACGACCGAAGAATTTGTCACAACAGGTGGTAGTCGGGCGGATGGCACAGTCGCCTTAGCTTATGACTATGGGCTGTTTCAGTCGCCGCGAGAAGACTCAGATCAAGGTGTCACGCTGGCCGCTTCGACATGCGCCGGATGGGGATACTCTGGCTCTCAGCCGTTCGGAGGAGAAACTTCACGATGCAGTGGGACTGATGGAAATGGCTCATGCATTCAGTGGACCGTGATGAGGAACTATCAGTGCCTTGGCTCTCCCGGTGCCGTTAAGGCGTCGAATTAAGCCACTCATTGTTTAAAATTCAGACACTCAACCTAGATCAGACAGTGCGTGCTGAAAACGTGCTAGATGGATCGCGTGAAGCCATGGCACGCCGCTGCTCTCGCATTGCCTCTGTTAGCGCTGATCCTTTTCGGTGGATGCGGATCAGATTCGCAGTCGCAGCAAGAGACCGACCGCTTCTGCTATGTCGGAGGATCTCCGTCGCGGTGCACCACCAATAGTGGATATCCGGGGAATGCGCCTATGATCAATCAGCGTATGTACATGACGCCGCGTAATTACTAGCTCGCTCACCTGCCACGCTATCGCGACTTCAAATCCCGCTTCGCTTCGTTCCACAGCGCGTCGATTTCCTCCGGCTTCATCTGCTTCAAGTCGAGGCCGCGGCTCGCTGCGATACGCTCGACCGCCGCAAACCGCAACGCGAATTTGTCGCACGCATGCCGCAGCGTTTCCTCGGCGCTGTGATCGATGAACCGCGGGGCATTCGCGAGCGCCAGCAGCATGTCGCCAAGTTCGCCCGCCGCGGCCTGCGTATCGTTGGCTGCGAGCGCTCCTTCAACCTCGTCCATTTCCTCGCGCACTTTGGCGAGCACCCCGTGAATATCATGCCAGTCCATCCCGGCATGCCGCGCTCGCGAACCGAGCTTTTCCGCCCGCGCGAGCGCCGGCATCGCCCGCGAGATACCGTCGAGTGCCGAGGTCGCACCCGCTCTGGCGCGTTCTTCCTGCTTGATGCGATTCCAGTTGTCCACCACCTCGGCCGAGGTCGCCGCTTCAATGCCGCCGTAAACATGCGGATGTCGGCGAACGAGCTTGTCGGCTGCCCACTGGAACAACTCCGCGATTCGAAAGCGCTGCTCCTCTTCGGCAATCACCGCGACCGCGAGTACCTGTGCAACGACGTCGCCCAGTTCGTCGATGACCGCCTGCGTATCGTTGCGTTCGATCGCGTCGAGCGCTTCGTAAGCCTCCTCCACCAGATGTCTGCCGAGTGTCGCGATGGTCTGTTCGCGATCCCACGGGCATCGTTGACGCAGCTCCCGCAGAACGGTCAACAGCCGCGCGAATTCGTCATTCCCCGGATGTGACGGGGCGCCGCTCATAAAACCTTTTCGATCAGGAAGGCGGAGAGATCGCGGATACCGTCGGCTGCCACCTCATGCCCGCAGTCGTATTCCTTGAAAACGAGCGGCACCTTCAACTCGCGCAGCGCCTCGACCGATTTGCGCGCGCGCGTCATGTCGATCGCCTGGTCGGCGCGCCCATGCTGAACCATCGTGGGCAAACGCTGTACGGCCGCGTGATTCGTCACCTGGCTCGTGAGGCGTTCCGGAAAAGCGGTTGCGATTCCTACCAGCGCGGCAAAGCGTTCCGGCCATCGCATCGCGAGGTTGTAAGCCATCATGCCGCCCTGGCTGAATCCCGCCACGACGATCTTCTTAGGATCAACCGGATAGCGCGCGCATGCCTCGTCGATGAACTCGCGCAACCCGTCCACCGCCGCATCGACCTTGTCGGGGTCGGGCTGCGATCCCATGCGCATCTGATACCACCCGTAACCGTTGATTGCGCCGATCTCGACCTCGTAAGATCCCTGCGGGCAAATGACCAGGAAGCGGCCGTCCGCGACATACGGCGCGAGGCCTTGCAGATCCATCGCGTTGGATCCCCATCCATGCATCGCGAAGATTGTCGGAAACGGGCCGCTGCCCGACGGTTCCCAGGTGGCGTGAACGAGTTTCATGCGATGAGCCTCCTACTTGGCGTTCGCGGTCCGCGGCGTCCACATAATGCGCTCCGCGCCGAACATCCGATACCTTGCGGATAATAGCCCGCTAACCCCGAAACCCGCCAGTTGCGCGATCGCATTCGCGGCCAGGGTCGTTCATCTCTGATCGCCGGTGCGATATGTTACCTGCGCGCGCGATTGCCGCGGCAGATAATGTATTCGCAAACACATGCGTTCGAATGACTGGGCGCCGCTGACCGCGGCTGGCTTGACAATCGCGCTCGTGGCCGCGACTCCCCGCGTCGCCCTGTGCGCCGACCTTGCATCCGCCTCGATGGCGACCGGCAAGCTCCCCGGCGTTTTCGCCGGACTGATGCTCGCCGGCACGGTCATCTATGCGCTCTGGCTCCTGGCGCGCCCCGTACTTCGCGACGGCCCCGACCTCAAGCGCGTCCTGCTGCTGCTCACCGGATTGCTGGTGCTGAAGGCGCTCCTGCTCCAGTACTTCACCGGCTTCAGCGTCGATCTCGGCACCTACGAGGCGTGGGCGCTGAAGATCGCGGCGCAAGGTCCTGCCCGCACTTACCAGGAAGGTTATTTTCTCGACTATCCGCCGGGTTATCTCTACGCTCTCTGGGCCGCGGGCGCCTTCGTTGACGCGATCCATGCCGGCTTCGGCGTGGCGCTCAAAGTCATCGTTGAAATGCCGCCGTTGCTCGCCGATTTCGCACTTTCGCTCGCTGTTTATCTTTTCGTGCGACGCATCAGCGGTGCGCGTTCGGCCTGGATCGCGCTGGCTCTCATCGCGCTCAATCCCGCGTTGCTTTTTGACTCCGTGGTCTGGGGCCAGACCGATTCGCCACTGACCCTCGCGCTTTTCCTCAGTGTCGCGATGATCATCGACGGCGAGTACGAAGTCGGCTGGGCGCTCGCCGCTCTCGCCATTCTGATCAAGCCGCAGGCTTTTTCGCTGATCCCCGTACTCGCCGTATGGACGATGCTGCGTCTCGCGCCCCGCAATTGGTGGCGTACCGCCCTGGCATTCGTCGCCATCATAATTATCGGCGCAGCCCCTTTTCAGATCGGTCATCCGTGGGACTGGCTTCCCAACCTCTACTTCAGCGGTGCCGCCTACTACAATGAGACTTCAGTCAACGCCTTCAATCTGATGGCGCTGATCGGCGGCCTCCGCGTGCACGATTCCGAAACGATCTTCGGCTTGTCGTATTTCTCGATTGGCATGACCATGCTGGTGCCCCTCTATGCCTTCATCGCATGGATGATCTGGCGGCGCGCCGATGACCGCAGCCTTCTGTTCGCGTCGTTCCTGGCGATTTTCGGCGTCTTCATGCTCGCTCCCCGCATGCACGAACGATACTTCTATGCCGCCGTGGTCTTCGCCCTGCCGCTCGCGCTGGAGGAACCTGTCATGCTCGCCGTCTTCGGAGTTCTGACGGTGACCTGCTTGTTCAATCTCGCGTATGTTCTGCACACCCTGCAAACCATCGTCTTTCTCGATTCGCGCGACCCGCTCGCAATGACGGCATCACTATTGAACCTGGCCGTATTCGTCGGGGTAATCGCATACGGCCGCGCCACCGCGACCTCATCCCTGGAGGAGATTCCCGCAGTGAAGGAAGTCGGGGCCACGCCCGGTGAGACGCGCGCGAAAGGCGCCGCAAGTGACGCCGCAGCGCACCAGGCGCGCGGCAAGGATGTCGTTCCGATTGGCACTCACGCTACCACCGGCCGATGGTTCCTATTCGGGCCCCCGCCCCCCGACACCTACGACCGATTTCCGTGGCTTGCGATCGATACCATCCTGATCGTCGTGCTGTTGGCGATTGCCGCAGCACTACGCTTCTGGAATCTCAATCATCCCGCAGAACTGGTCTTTGACGAAGTCCATTTCGTCGGACAGGCGCGGCACTATCTGCACGGCGAGACCTTCCTCGATCCGCATCCGCCCTTGGCGAAGCTCATTATCGCGCTTGGCATCAAGCTCTTCGGCGACTTTCCCTGGGCCTGGCGCCTCGGCGTCGCGACGATGGGCACTATCCTGTCCGGCGTCACCTATCTGCTCGGCCGCCGGATGTTCCGATCACGCCTCGCCGCCGCCTTTGCCGCGATCTTCATCCTCTCCGATGGCTTCTTCCTGGTCGATTCGCGCATCGCCGTCATCGATATCGTGTACCTGACCTTCGCCGCCATCTCCTACCTGCTGATGTTTCGCTTTATCCAGACCCCGGATTGGCGCGCCCGCCGCCGCATCCTGATCTTTCTCGGCATCTCGCTTGGCCTGTGCCTCGGGTCGAAACTCTACGTCCCCGGCATCACGTTTCTGCTCGCAACCGGGTTCGTCGCGTTCACGCTGATGCGTCCGGAAGCCGCAGGCGTTTGCCTCACCACCCCGACCGAACGCGGCCAGCGGGTCGCCGGCGCGGTCCTGATCCTAGGCGGAATTTCGGCCTTTTTTTATGTCGCCTGCTTCCTGCCCCATTACTATCTCGGCTGGTGGGGCGGTATCTCGGACCTCTTCCACTATTACAAAGACGTCATGTGGTACGAGAAGAGCGTCTCCACCGCGACGCATCCCTACGCCTCGCCGTGGTGGAGTTGGCCGCTCATGCTGCGGCCGGTCGCCTATTGGCAGGATTTCAAAGAACTCGGCCCCGTCGCCACGATTTGGGGTGCCGGTAATCCGATCCTCTGGTGGGGCGTGATTCCCGCGATGGCCATCACGGCGGTGCGCGCGATGGAACGGCCCGACCTCAGCCGCGTCTTTCTCGTGATTGCTTATCTCGCCAACTATGTAATCTGGATTCCGATCGGCCGCATCCTGTTCCTCTACCACTACATGCCGTCAGTCTTCATTGGATACCTGGCGCTCGCAGCGATACTCGCCGATTTCTGGCACGGCGACTGCGAGTTCTGGGAAACCCTGGCGATGCTGTTCGCGATGTTCCCCGCGTTCATTGTCGGCCTCGGCCATATCGCTTTTGCGCTAAAGCCCGCCTGGATTCCTGAACATCTGCGCCCGTCCATGGGCCTGCCGTTCGTTGTCCTGTTGGTCATGGCGTGGCTTCCGCTGCGTCGCAATCCGAAGCTCAGCGGCCGTTACGTCTGCGTCGCCTTTCTCGCCTGTGCGCTCGCGGCTTTTATCTACTACCTGCCGGTATGGCTTGGGCTGCCGATTGCCCGCGAGGGTTACTACGCCCGCATGTGGCTCGAAGGACCGGGGATCCGTAATTGGATTTGATCGTGACGCGCGCGAAGTCCACCGTTCGAATGATCCGAACAATTCGCAAGGTCCGGACGCCGCGCATTATCCGCACGATCCCCTCTATCCGGCGAGCGCGATCGCTGGCGGGGCAGGGGAGTCTCGTGCTGATAGCCCTCGCCTTATCCCTGTTGACGGCGTCCCATTCTGCGATCGCCGCATCGCAAAATCTCCTCAACAACGGCGACTTCTCGCGCGGCACCGGCAGTTCCTGCGACGAATGGAGAACTGACGCGTGGGTCCTCACTCCTACTGCCACCGAGTTCACCTGGATTCGACCCACCGGCGAGGAGCCCGGCGAACTCGTCGTCGATACCTTCCACGACAACGACGCGCGCTGGGAGCAGACCGTCTCGCTCGGCCCCGGCTGGTACTCCTTCAGCGTCGAGGCCCGCACCGAAAAGATTCTGCCGTTCTTTACCGGCGCGACCATCAGCATCCTCGAGGACAGCATCATGTCCGCGGATCTCAAGCGCACCAACCAGTGGACGAAGCTCGGCTTCTACCTGCTTGTGGGGCCGAAAGGCGCCGATGTCGACGTTGCGCTGCGGCTTGGCGGCTTCATGAATCTCAATCGCGGCAAGGTTTTCTTCCGCCACGCGAGCATCATTCAGGTCAGCGGCCCGCCGCCGGGCGAGACACACGTCTTCGACCTCGATCAGATTCGCAAGGACGAGGTGACCGGTCCGATCGGCCAGACCTGGAGCCTGGTCGCGACGTTCATCCTCTTCCTCATCCTCGCCGCCGTTGGCTGGTGGCTCTTCAGCACCGCCCGCCCCTGAGCATTTAGTCAGCCGACTATTAAAGCGGGCGCTGCTGGTGCAAACCATTTCAAGTTGAAAGTAACTGAGCGCTGGCCTGGACTCGTAATTCACGATGCCGCAAAACCGCTCCCCCCGCCTGACTTGGCCGCCCACCCAAGCATCGCGAGGCGTCAGTCGCTGAAATCAACCTGTCGGCGGCTTGTACTGCGGCCGATGTTCCTGATGCGACTGCAGCTCGATCTGCTTCAGCAACCGCGCTTCCTGAACTCCCGTCGATACGCAATTCTCAGAGCTCATCAGCCGCAACGGTATCTGCACTTGAGAGGTGAATACTGCCTGCAGGCCTACCGATGTGGCCTCGTCGCCTTGCGGTTTGACCTCGAAATTGTAGACCGCCGATGATCCCGGATCCGGCTCGGCGCGATACTTCGTCGCGATTCCGCGCACATCGCCACAATCCGCGTCCTGCAGACTGAACCCACCCACCGCCTGGGTCTCTATGATGCCGTTGTTGGGGTCCTCCGCGATCACCCGGAAGCCGTCGTTGGCGAGCACCTTATGTACCGCCTCCCACGCCAGATCGAACGGAATCGCGAGCGTCACCTGGGAGCTATCGTCCGGCAGCGGCTTTTGCGCGGGCGGATAAAAACATCCGGCGGCCGCCAGCGCAAGGATGAGTAGATAGCACCAGGGTTTCATCGCCGCCAACCAAATATCATAACTGGGCGATGCGACTCGATCAGACTCTTGTCCGAACCATCTGAGACCGGGCGAGGCCTGCGACCCGTTTAGTTTAGCTTGGCTACCTTGACCAGAAAGGCTTACCGGCAAAAAGCGACTTTACTTCACCGACTTACCCGTTCAGCATTCAACCACGAGTACGATCATTTCAGCGGCAATCAATATGAAGCGGATATGCGTCTTTTGCGGTTCCAGTCCCGGCGCACGGGCCGAATATCAGACGGCGGCTATCCAACTCGGCGAGGCGCTTGTCGCCCGAGGGCTCGGCCTCGTTTATGGCGGTGCCAATATCGGCCTGATGGGCGTGCTGGCGCATTCGGTCATGAGTGCCGGCGGCGAGGTCATCGGTGTCATCCCCCAATCGATGGTCAAAAGGGAACTGGCCTTCACCGGCGTGTCGGATTTGCGCGTGACAGGCTCGATGCATGAACGAAAAGCCGTCATGGCCGATCTCTCAGACGGATTCATCGCGATGCCGGGCGGACTCGGCACCCTTGAAGAGCTTTTCGAGATCCTCACCTGGACTCAGCTCGGAATCCACCAAAAGCATGCCGGAATCCTGAACGTTGAGGGCTATTTCGATACTCTGCTCGCTTTTCTGGACTATGCCGTCGCCGAGCGTTTCATCAAGGACGAGTATCGCTCGATGCTGATCGTTGATCGCGACCCAAATCAACTCCTCGACCGCTTCGCCTCCTACGTCCCGCCCAAACTCGAAGAGTGGGTTGGCCGATCCAATCGATAGCGTTTGATTCGTCCTCAGCCGCCGGACGGTACGCATCATCTTGTTGCCTGCGTACTTACCACCCGCCTCGACTCCCACCACATCCGCCGACTATGCTACGCTGCCATCGGACGGGAATCGCCGGAGAGGGCGGCCCCGGAGGCTCAAGCCATGTCAGGTCATTCCAAGTGGAGCTCGATCAAGCATAAGAAGGGCGCACGTGACGCGAAACGCGGCAAGCTCTTCACCAAGCTGATCAAGGAAATCACCATCGCTGCGCGCCTCGGCGGCGGCGATATCAACGCCAATCCGCGGCTCCGCACCGCCGTTCTCACTGCGCGGCAGCAATCGATGCCCAACGACAATATCGATCGTGCGATCAAGAAAGGCACCGGCGAACTCGGCGGCGGCGTCCTCGAACAGATTTTCTATGAAGGCTATGGCGCGGGCGGCGTCGCCGTCATGATCGACGTCTTCACCGACAACCGAAATCGTACCGTCGCCGACTTGCGCTATATGCTGTCGCGCCACGGCGGTAACCTCGGCGAATCCGGGTCGGTCGCCTGGATGTTCAAAAAACGCGGCGTAATCTCAGTCGAAAAGGACGCCGCCGACGAGGACAAGCTAATCGAACTGGCGCTGGAAGCGGGCGCCGACGATGTCATCAGCGATGCCGACGGCTACCAGGTGATGACCGCGCCAGAGAATTTCCCGGCGGTCCGCGACGCTATCGAAAAGGCCGGCATTGCGATGGCAGGTGCGGAAGTAACCATGATGCCCGAGAATACCGTCAAGGTCTCGGGACGTGCCGCGGAACAGGTCCTCAAGATGATGGAAGAACTCGAAGAACACGATGACGTGCAGAGCGTCTCGTCGAACTTCGATATCGACGACGAAGAACTGGCGCAATTCTCGGCGGCCTAGCCAACCCGCAGCGATCGGGATGATCGCCGACGGTGGCGCCAGCCGAGTAACGAGTTACGAGTGTCGAAGTTGACTAGCGGGCGGTGGCGGTTGAGGTGTTGGAATGCGGGTACTTGGCGTGGATCCGGGTAATGCGGTCACCGGGTTTGGGATAGTCGATCGCGGCGGCGAGCTCCGTTACGTTATAGCCGGAACCATCCGCGCCGGCGTCTTGCGCGGTCCCGCCCGGCTCGCGGCAATCTATGAAAAACTGATCGCCATCGTCGACGCGCACGCGCCCGACGCAGTCAGCCTCGAACGCAGCTTCGTAGCCGTCAATATCCAGAGTGCGTTCAAACTCGGCGAGGCGCGCGCCATGGTGATGCTGGCGGCGGCGCATCGCGGGCTGGAACTCTTCGAATATACCCCCACCGACGTAAAACTCTCGATCGCCGGCCACGGACGCGCCGATAAGCGCCAGGTCAAAGCGATGGTCCAGCGTACGCTCGGCAACGTAGTTCCTGCCGATCTTGCCGAAGACGCCACCGACGCGCTCGCGATCTCGCTATGCCACGTTTTCCGCGCGAAGATGCCCCGGCCGCCCGTCTCGCGCAAGGCGTTTCCTCGGCGCGTCGCCCGTTCGGTCACCGTCGCTGGAGCAGCTTCATGATCGCGTCGCTCGCAGGCCGCGTGAAAGTGCGCGAAGCCGGACGCCTCGTTGTCGATACCGGCGGTGTCGGTTACGAGGTCTTCATCCCGCTCGCGACCTACTATCGCGCCCCCGCCATCGGGATGCCCTTCGAACTCGAAATCCGCCAGGTCGTCCGCGAGGATGCGATCACGCTATACGGTTTCGCGACCGCGCCGGAAAAGCACGCCTTCGATCTCCTGCTCGGCGTGCAGCACGTCGGTCCCAAGCTGGCGCTCGCGATTCTCTCGGTGCTCTCGCCCGAAGATCTGGTTGACGCGATCACGCAAGAGGATGTCGATCGCATCGACGCGGTCCCGGGGGTTGGCCCGAAAGTCGCCGAGCGCTGCGTGCGTGAATTGCGCGACAAGATCTCGGCGTTGAACCTCGTCGTCAGCGAACGTCCCTCCGTGTCGGCCAACGGCCACGGCGCCGCGCCCTCGATTTTCGACGACGCACTCTCGGCACTCGTCAACCTCGGCTACAAACCCGTCGAGGCCAAGCGCGCGGTCGATTCGATCGATACCGGCGATTCGCAGGAAGGACTCGAAGCCATAATCCGTAGGTCACTGGCGGTGTTGCTCGGTGAAAAATAACCAGGAAATCGAAGCCGCAATGGATATCGCCGACCCTCGCGAGAATGGAGCGGCTGCACCAGCGGCTAAAGCACGCCGCAAAGCCCCCGCCGACCTTGCTGGCGCTGGCGTTCCGCTCGCTTCGCCGCCGGCTCCTGAAGAAGAGTCGGTCTTCGACCTTTCCTTGCGGCCGCGATCGCTCGGCGATTTCGTCGGGCAGGACCGTCTCAAGAAAATTCTCGGCATGTCGATCGCGGCGGCGCGCCAGCGCGGCGAGGTGCTCGACCACGTGCTTTTCTCGGGGCCGCCCGGCCTCGGCAAAACTTCGCTCGCGCATATCATCGCGCGCGAACTCGGCGTCAATCTGCGCGCTACCTCGGGACCTGCCATCGAGCGCGCCGGCGACCTCGCCGCGATTGTCAACGACCTCGACGAGGGGGATGTCTTCTTTATCGACGAGATTCATCGCCTCGCCCGCCAGATCGAGGAAATTCTCTATCCCGCGATGGAGGACTTCGAACTCAACATTGTCGTCGGCAAGGGACCGGGCGCGCGCTCGATGCGCCTCGCGGTGAAGCCCTTCACGCTGGTCGGCGCGACCACCCGATCCGGCCTGCTGAGTTCGCCGCTGCGCGACCGCTTCGGCCAGCATTATCATCTCGATTTCTACGACCGCACCGAGCTGACAGAGATTGTCCGACGTTCCGCGCGCCTGCTCGGCGTGCAACTCGACGACCAGGGTGCGCATGAACTCGCAGGCCGCTCGCGCGGCACCCCGCGTATCGCCAATCGATTGCTCCGCCGCGTACGCGATTTCGCCCAGGTCAACAACGCTCCCGTCGTCACTCGCGAAGTTGCCTTGGGCGCGCTGGAATTGCTCGAGATCGACGGGTGCGGATTCGATCGCATGGACCGTGCGATCCTCGCCGCGATTATCGACAAATTCGACGGCGGCCCGGTCGGCGTCGAGAGCCTCGCGGCGGCGGTGGGCGAGGAGGCCGACACCATCGGCGAAGTTTACGAGCCTTATCTACTTCAGGAAGGTTTCGTTGCGCGCACTGCTCGCGGCCGCGTCGCCACGCAACGCGCCTATGTTCACCTGGGCCGTACGCGGCGCGGCCCTTTGCTGTGAGTCCATTTGGTCGCGCGTCGCCACTCGTGGCTGCGCAATCAAAGAGCCGTGTTATCTGGGGCACTCACCACAGTAGGAAAAAGAAACCACCGGGCGATAAAATCTTCGCCGAGCATCGATGAGCGACTGTTTATCGCTCGCTAATGATTTCCACTTCGTGTATGAGTACATTTAGTCATCTTTATTTACACCAGTGCATTCGGTGTCCGACGTGGTACTCGAGCCGACAATGCGAAACAGAAAGAGCATGCCCGCCATCGGATGGAACCATTTGCGATGGCTTGAGCAATGCGTCGCCCGTGGCAAATATGCGATCGCTGCCGCGTTTGTCCTCATGACTGCAGCCGCGATTCCCGCGCCTGCCTTGGCGCAGCCGCCGACTTCCATTACCGCTTGCGGCAAAATCACCAAGCCAGGCCTCTACGAAATCGACAGCGTGGTGATCGCTTCGTCGCCGTCGTCCGGTGATTGCCTCGTCATCACCGCGCCGAATGTCTCGTTGAATCTCAACCGCTACAACATTATAGGCGCCACCGCCAATGTCGGGATTCATGTGATGAAGACTGCGTCGGGGACTTTCATCGAGGGCAACGGTTCAACCATCCAGACCTTCGGTGAGGGTATTCAGATCGACGCGCCCGACGTTGGCGCCGATAACTTCTCGGTGATTTCCAACACTGACGCCGGTGTCCTGCTCAATAAAGTAATGCAGGCCGACCTGTCCAACTTTTACGCCGCGGGAAACAAGAACGATGGCGTGAGGATCGTCGCCGGCAGCTACAACATTCTTCAGATGCCGGTGATTTCCGGCAACGGCAGATTCGGAGTGTGGGTCGAGAGCTCCAGCCATAACAGCGTCGGCAATTTCGACGTCAACAATAATCCACTGGCAGGGGTTACATCGGATGCTCGCAGGCTGGACCGCGCAGCTTGTGTTCGCGCGGTGCCAAGACCAGCGATTACAACAATCTCTTTTCGGGGACCGTCGGAATTTACAGCAGCGGCGAACAGCAGTACGGCGTCGCGATCGACCAGGGCGACAGCTTCAATCGCGTGGTAAACGTCCGCGCCTGGCAGGACAACGAAGTCGATTTGCTCGACGTCAATTCCGACTGCGGCACTAACTACTGGTTCGCCGAACCGATCCTCGGCCTTGTTGAACCACCCGTCTGCATTAATTGATTCTCCGGCTGGCGCGCGCAGGTTTGCGCCCGACTCACCGCCTCTCTTCGATTTCCCGCTTCGCCCGACATCTAACGCTCACCTTAAGTTCGGTTTGCGATGATGCCCTGCCCGCGCTAATAAATCCGTGAGGCTCGCGCCAGCCGCCGTGTCCGGCGCCAGCCGCAAGCAGATCGTCACGACTGGTTCAGTTATCCGCCGGCGTGAACAGGCAAGGAGGGTACGCCATGTCCGACTACAAGCTCGTCTCCGCCGATTCCCACTTCGTTGAGCCGCCTGCCATGTGGGCCGAACGGATGGACAATCGCTTTCGCGATCGCGCTCCGCACACCGTCAAAGGACTCGGCGGGCGCGACGGTGAGTTCTTCGTCTGCGAGAACATCTCGCCGATGGCAGTCGCGGGCTTCTTCGGCGCGGGCGTGCCTTCGGCTGAATTGCCCGAGCATAATAAGCGCGGTTTCGACGCCGCCCCCAAAAGTGTCTGGGATCCCGCGTACCGGATTAAGGATCAGGATCGCGACGGCGTGCAGGCCGAGGTGATCTACACCTCGATGGGGATGCCGCTGTTCGGGCTTGCCGATGCCGAGTTGCGCGCTGCCTGCTTTCGCGCCTTCAACGATTGGGCGACAGAGTATTGCAGTCACGATTTCAACCGCCTGATTCCGCTTGGCTTGATCACCCTTGAAGACGTCCGCGGTGCGGCCGCCGAGCTCCAGCGCATGGCGAAGAAAGGCATGAAGGGCGCGATGATCTGGGCCGAGGCGCCCGACGAACGGCCCTACAGCCATCCCGACTACGAGCCCTTCTGGGCTGCCGCGCAAGATCTCAATATGCCCCTGTCGCTGCATATTCTCACCGGCAGCAAGGGCACCGGCGCCGACCAGCGCAACGGTCGCGACTTCCTGCTCTCGCTCGCCAACCTGCATCACCAGATCGAGCGGTCGATCTCCGTGATGGTCTATGGCGGCGTCTTCGAAAAGTTCCCGCGCCTGCGCATCGTCTCCGCCGAAAACGACGTCGGTTGGATGGCCTATTTCATGTACCGGCTCGATACCGTGCAGAACCGCCTCGGCGCCGTAGGCGGGATGAAGCTGCCGATGCGCGCGAGCGAGTACATCAAGCGCCAGGTTTTCGCGACCTTCATCGCGGACCCGGTCTTCGTCGATTCACTGCATCGCTACGGTCCCGACAACATCATGTGGTCGTCGGACTATCCGCACACCGCGGCGACCTTCCCGCGATCGCAGGAAATTGTAGCCAAGCGTTTCGGATCGCTGCCCGACGATCAGTTGCGCAAGATCGTCCACGACACCGCCGCGAAGGTTTACGGATTGTCATAGCTGGCGGCGCGATCGATTGTTCGGAATTCCTCACGTTGACGGTGAGGTCCGGCGCGATAGCAGAGTCACGCGACAGCTTCTGCTAAAGATGTAGCCGATGTGGCGGCCGGGACGGGTCTCGCGCATCACCGGTACGCCGCATGGAAGTTGCCGCGCTAGTCACAATCGTCACGGCGGTGCTGATCGGCCCGCTGCTGTTCAAATCGATCGAGCACAACGTCGAGGTCTTCTTCTTGGGCGTCGGCCTCCTGACCGCGATCGTCACCGGCCGCTTCGACGCCGCGCTGGTCCGCGCGGCAGTGCGCGAGCCCGCCTCGCTGGCTGCCGCCGTGCTGGTTTTCGGTGGAGTGTTCCGCTATGCGCGTCCGCTGCTCGACCGCCTTTTCACACGCGTCACCGCCGCTGTGAGCGAGCGCTGGATCTGCTTCGCTCTGATCCTTCTCCTCGGCGCCCTCGCCGGTTTGATCACCGCAGTCATGGCGGCGCTGGTGCTGGTGGAAGCAATTTCCTTTTTGCGGCTCGATCGCCGCTCCGAGATCGGCATGGTGGTCATGGCGTGCTTTGCGATCGGATTCGGTGCCGGTCTGACGCCCCTCGGGATGCCTGCAACGACCCTCGTTTTGTCGGCCCTGCACGCCGGCTTCTGGTACCTCGCGCGACTGCTCGGCCCCTTCATCTTCGTGGGGATCGCCCTTGCCGCGGCGCTTAGTCTCCTGATGCCATTGCATGAAGGCGAGCCGCTCCACCCGGCCAGCGAGATCGAGTCCTGGGGTCTTATCTTCATGCGCGCTGCCAAAATCTACGCCTTCGTCGCCGGCCTGGTCGCGCTCTCGCGAGGCCTGCGGCCGATCGTCGAGAGCTATCTCGTGCAGGTACCGGGCGCCGCGCTGTTCTGGTTCAACAGCCTCTCCGCCGTGGTCGATAATGCGACCTTGGCCGCGATCGAGATCGGACCGTCGATCAGCCATGCGCAGCAGCGCTCCCTGATGTTGGCCTTGCTGATCAGCGGCGGGATACTCATACCGGGGAACATTCCGAATATCATCGCGGCGAATCGGCTCGAAATCACCAGCCGCGAATGGGCGCGCGTCGGCCTGCTGATCGGCTTGCCCCTCATGCTGGCCTGCTTTATCGTGCTGCACTTTATCCAATGAGGTGGGCGGCGTGCCGTTTACTGGCCGCGGTCGTCGGCCGATAATCGAGCACTGAACAGGCGGCCTGCGCCACCGCAGCCGCGTCCGCCGGGCAGGAGAATTCGGATGGACTCGGATCAGACGGTCTTTTGCTTTGACGTTGACAATACGCTGGTCGATAACGATCGCATCCAGGCCGATATGGCGTCGCATCTGGAGCGCGCGATCGGCGCCGAACGCAACCGGCACTACTGGGAGTTATTCGAGGAGCTTCGCACGCAACTCGGCTACGCGGATTATCTCGGCGCGCTGCAGCGCTATCGCATCGAGTTTCCGCGCGACTTTCACATCCTCGCCGTCTCCGAGTTTCTGATCAGCTATCCGTTCGCGAATCGTCTCTATCCAAATTCGCTCGACGCCGTAGATTACTGCCGTCAGTCCGGTGCGACGGTTATCGTTTCAGACGGTGACGTGGTTTTCCAGCCGCTCAAGGTCCATCGATCGGGGCTGCACGAGGCCTTCGACGGCAACGTCTTAATCTATATTCATAAGGAATTCGAGCTTGACGATATCGCCGCCCGCTATCCGGCCGCACACTACGTTTTCATCGACGACAAGGTCCGTATTCTGAGCGCCGTGAAGAAGGTCTGGGGCGAACGCGTGACGACGGTTTTTCCGCGCCAGGGTCACTACGCGCTAGATTCTGCGGAGGTCGCGAAGTATCCCGCACCCGACGTCGCAATCGACCGGATCGGTGCGATCCTCGATCTTGATTTGAAAGCGCTCGCGACGCCGCGCTAGTCCTCAGCCGCTATCAGACGACACTTATAGTCGCGCTTCAGGCGGATAACCATTATGCAACCCGCCAATCGCCTGACTGGCGGGCCGCCGCGGCTCTCTCTAGGCGCCTTCGCGACTGATCGACCTGACGTGCGGATCGGGTGGCAGGTTGAGCACGTCCCGATTGTAGAAGTCGCTCAGGTATTCGATCAGGTTGCGCATCGACACTTCCGCGACCGGACGATCGTCATCATCAACCAGCGGGATGTGCCGGAAGCCTTCCACTACCATCCGATTCAGTGCATAAGCCACTGGCGAATCGGACGGCAGCGTCACCGGGTCGCGCGTCATGAAACTGCTGACCTGGCTATGCTTCAAATCAATCGCGTGTCCCGCGACTCTCATCAGCACGTCGCGCTCGGTGAAAATGCCGACCAGTCTGCCGCCCTGCACGACTAGCGCGGTGCCGCGATCCTCGCGCTGCATGGCCTCGATTACGGCAGCCAGACTGGAGTTCGACTCGACCACGAGCGGCGTATGCTGGATGACGTCGCGCAGCGTGACCGTTACCAGCGCCGATTCGAGGTCGGCCGGTCCCGGCTGCTCCTCTTCGAGCAACCGATCGAAGTGATCTTTGTCCAGGGACATATCGACACCTCCCGTCCAGGGTTCGTTCAGCTACATCCCGCCCCACATCCACCGCAGCATGGCCTGCGCCGCGCGGTGAACCAAAGGATTTTGCTATGCCGCGTCGGCGCCTATGTGATGCTGACGTGTAGCACTGTCGTCAAGCGAGCGCTACCGCTCGCTGGGAATTTTATGCACAAAAACGCGAATACTGCGCAGAAAATCAGAGGCCTTGGGGGTTCGATTCGAAAATCGTCCCCGCCAAGGCCTGACCAATCAAGTGCGCCAATTTTTGACAGCCTTCTCTCGCAGCCCTTACGGCATAAGTTGCAACGTACCGTTGATGTTGCCGAGAGTGATAGTGCCGCTAGCTTGCACCCCGGCCGTGAACGTTCCCGACCCTAGCGCTTTGGCGAACTTGCCTTTGGAGGCTGAGTTGTCAACTGAGTACGCCCCGTTGAAAACAAACTCGCTACTCGAATCGTCGAGGCAGTCAAGTCCTTGATAGTCGAGTGCCAGGATGTTCTGTGCATTAGTCTTTTGCGTCAGGGTTAAAACTCCATGTGCGGACAAGCAATCCAAGTTATCGAGGAGGGCTGAAAGATTCAGAATGAAGTTGGTGGACGCTAGGGTGGTTCCGATATTGTTATTGAGGGTGGCGTTTCCGCTGAATTGATAACATTCACAGGTTGTATCCGTGCAGGTGTTGCCAACGCCGTTGCACACCCCGGCAGCGCCGATTTCGTTGCCTGAGCCACGGCCAGTCAGGGCCAGGGGGAAGGTGATGGGGCCCGCGAAGGCCCAAGTTGTCCGGAGGATTGCGACGGCCGCGAACATGACCGTGATATAGAATTGTCGTTGGCTTTTCAAATTAGTTCCTCCAAAAAAGGCGTTGCGGCAAATATTTGCCCTAAAGGAGTCTTGGAGTCAATTCAAAGCGGGTCAGCCCAGTCAGAGACTAAATATGGACGAAATAGGCGTATTCGAGGCGATCCATTCGACGCGCGCGCTGCGGCGTCTCAAGCCAGATCCGATACCCACTGATATAGTCACTAAGATACTCACTGCCGCCACCAGTGCGCCCTCGGGTGGCAACCGCCAGGACTGGCTATTTGTCGCGGTGACTTCTTCGGAACAGCGACGGCGCGTCGGCGACGTATATGCGAAGGCCTCGCAACTCGTGCGGCCGTTCTATTCCGACGCGATGCGCCCGCCTCACATGAGTGCGGACGAGTTTCGCCGGATGCAGTCCTCTGGGTTTTACCTCCACGATCACATGGGCGACGCGCCCCTGCTCATCCTGATCGGCGCGCGCGGGCGGCCCAATCGGAAGATGCCTGGCGTGCCGCCCGAGGCCGAGGCGCGCGAATTGATTCGCCAGCGCGCTGCCAGTGTTTATCCGGCCGTGCAGAATATCGTGCTGGCGTGCCGCGCGCTCGGTCTCGGCACTGTCATTACCACCAACCACATTCTGTGCGAGGAGGAAATGAAAGCGGTGCTGGAACTGCCCGCGGATGTCGAAACTTTCGCGCTGATGCCGATTGGCTATCCCGTCGGTAAATTCGGCCCGGTTGTGCGCAAACCGCTGAGCGACGTCGCGATGCGTGACCGGTGGGGCAATCCATGGTCGGCGACGGAATCATAGTTCGCCGTCGCAATCCCATCATTACGCGCGTTTCATCGATTGCTCTCGGACTAACTACTAGTTGACAAGTTAGAGCGGCGACGTTTTGTCGCTTCGCCTGCGCATCATTGAATAGTCAGTAAGCGATAGTCAGTGATTACGCAGTAGTCAGTCAGTCTCGCCATCAGCAATGCATAGTTATGCGCGCCGGAATGGCTACTCGACCGCATAATCACGATAAACGTTTAATTAATATGGATACGGATTGCCATTGCCCTGCGGATATCCACCCGACGAATAACCGGGTGCGCCATACGGAGGACTGTAGCCGCCCGAAGGTCCATAACCGTTTCCCGCGGAGCCATAGCCCTGCGCCGAACCATATCCATACCCGGATTGACCGTACCCCGACTGCCCGAATCCGCCCGCGCTGCCTAACAGACCCATCAGAGGACTGGAACCGCCGGCGCCGCCTAACAGACCTAGCAGTGCGCCTATACCTCCACCGCTCATACTCATTCCCATCCCGTTACTACCGAAGCTCATACCCGGGCCTCCGCCCATGCCGCCCATCCCCCGCTGCTGGCTGTTCGCCTGTTGTTCCTGAGCCGCATACGATTGGATGTCGCGCCGACTCTGATTCTGGAGATTGCCTGACGACGGATCGGTTGACGACGATGCTGATGCTTCGGGTTTGCCTTCCTGACCTGAGTACTCGTCCGCGCTCCCCGCGTCCGCGCTGGCGGTCGGCGCCTCAGACGCCGGCGCCTGATTCTCCAGCTCAGGCCGCACCTTAATCCGGTTGCTCACCGCGATCGTGCTGTCCTTGAGATAATGGCGGCTCTTGGTCACCGCGTCCTGTTTGCCGAAGTCAGTTGCGGTGAAACCGTAGAGAACCACTTCCCGCGTCCCGTCCGCATTGGTGAGCAATTGAGCGCTCACCAGCGGCAAGCGATGGCTGTGCAGGTATTTGGTCAGCTCCGCGGCCTGCCCGCCACCCTGATCGCTATCACCGGCTCGCGCCTGCGGCACCCACGCGAAAGCCATCCAGATCACCAGGACGGCCGCCCACAGGCGCGGCCCACATACACGATAACCGCCGCAACGTCTGCTCATAACTTCACCTTAACCACGATCAAAGCGCCAACCACGCACAGCCCGCCCCCGAAGATGTCCCTCAAGCGATGAGACTAGCCGCATCCTGGGCCAATGCGCAGCGTCTCGACATCTTCCGGTCGGAGGCGCCCATCGTCTCGGGGGCCATCTGCTCGGATTTCGTCATTTCCACACCCGAAGCGCCCGACAATCATCCATCCAAGACCTGTGCCGCTCGCTTTCAACGGTCCTTGAGGGTGTCCGCAAGTTGGTTTCTCACCTCTGACCGGAGATCGCATCAAGCAAAACAGCCCGCGTCCCCTCGGTTCCGCGACCGGCGCAGAATCCTGCAGTCGCGTTACCCCCGCGTTGGCACGTCGAGATTGCCGTTCCCTCGAAACCGCGGTATCCCTGCACCATAAGACGCATGGGCCCACGGTTTCGTTGCAGCGCAAATGATCGAAATGCGTTCGGCTCCGCGGATTCGGCGGCGAACCACCGGAACCATCGCAATAGGCGAATCTTCGCGGGACAGTCGGCTGAGGCTTAAGAGGCAGGCGGCGGCGACACCACCACTGGAGGGGGCGCCTGCTGAATAATGACCTTGGGCGGCGGGTTCTGAACCGTGGTGCACGAAAAGCATCCGGCCGACGTCACGCATACGATGACGCCGAGTAAGAAAACAAACCGCTGGCCGCTAATCAACTTCATAGACGCGGAGCTTATTTGGACGGATGATCGTGGTCAATCGCGCCCCCGCGCCTACCCGGCCCGAGCCTCCGCAGGCGCCCAAATGGTAGTCGATCTTGCCACGCTTAGCACCCTGGTGATTGCGGACAAATGATTCCAATACTTCTGATCGTCGTGGTTGTATTACTCTTCTTTCGCGGCCGTCGAGGATCGACTGTCCAGATGCGCGCCGGGCTTTCACGGCGTGATCCAATCCAGCTGATCCTTTTGGTCGTCGTTATTTTGCTCCTGGTCGGGGTGGCCGTGAGCCTCTTCGCGCCACTGGGCGATTACCGTCTCTGGTCCCGCTAAGAATTCTCCACCGGCGGAATCGTTCGTCGTGGCGGGGAGCGTCGTGGCCCGGGCCGGTCGAGAAACCACGCCGGTGCGCCGGTCGGAGGTCACGCGCCCGTCCTGAGCGAAAGTGAAGGAAGGAATGATGGTGGGCAGGGGCAGAATTGAACTGCCGACACGAAGATTTTCAGTTCTACTTATTGTTGTCTCTCATCGTCTCGCAAGAATGCGCACGTTCAATTTCGCCATGGGGAGTGGGCGTTTTTCGTCTCCTGCCGTCTCACAAGCTAACTCGCCTTGGTCGTCAAGTGGTCGTAGGCACCTCAAAAGCCGTGCCAAAATTGCGTTTCGGTCGTCAAATGGTCGTCAGCCCGAAGGGTGCCAAGTGCCACGAAGGGTGCCATTGGCACTGTTCGCAAAGTCCTTCTGGGAGAAGGGGTTTCCTCGAAGGCTGCCACATTTTCACTGTATAGGGTGGTTGGCACTCTTTGGCGGGTGATGCATGATTGAGATAATAATGGCTTTGATTCTTCGGGAGAACGGTCCCATTTAGGTGACTAAAATGTTCTTCGGCGCGCGAATAAACTTCGACAAGAACAATAGCGACTTTCCGAGATTTACCTTATCGGTCTGGCAGGGTGAAAAGCGTCTTTTTTACATCATCGCGATTATCCCACAGAACACTTTGGACGTCATTTACCGGCAGGGTGGAATCATTTTCAAGCCGCAAGAGCTCGGTTTCGTGGACAAAGATTTCGAGGACGCGATTTTGCAATGGTGCATACGGGAAACGGAACAGCGCTTAAGAGACGGCCGATTCGACGAGACACCTGCAAACACCGTTGTTGAGATTAACGTCACGGCCGATGATGTACCCTCGATCATGTTTTTTCGGCGCGAGAAGAGCTGTGATTACCAACGACCGATCGGACGCGGGCTCTTTTGTTCCGCCGCAAGTCCAGAGGATGCGTCGGTAACCGCTCAAGAAGGCCCTATCAGGCTTGCGCCGACTACAAGGCCACTTTGCCGCGGATGTGACCTGCCAGCGACAGATCTCGTTTGCTCTCATCTTGCTCACCCCACGGTAAATCCGGTCCCGAACTTGCCAGCCGGAAGAGTCGCTAGGCGATTCACGGCTAGCGGATACTGCGAGCTGGGAAAGGACCTGCACGGTGCCGGTGCCAACTGTCGCGCTGGCGGCAACGGTTGCTGGTCGAGAGAAATCGAAGTTGCTCCGGATCTATCGTCAGTGCCTTTCTCGCCTCGTGAACTTCCGGTCGCTCTCGACTTTCTCAACGTGATGTGGGACCGGGCCTTTAAACAGCCTCTTTTTGCGAAGGCTACCTTTCAAAAGCCAGCCGCGCTTTCACTTCCATGCGGGAACCGCGACGAGTTTTCCGCGCGCGTCGGCGATTTAAACGAGCTGCTGAGAAAGATGGACGTTCCCGATGAACTCCTGCCGGACGACAGCAAGCCCTCGGGCAAAGCACCGATCAAACAAGCCGAAAAGCTCAACCGGCTATCGGCTTGCCTTCGCGGGAAATTGAGCCCTGACGAGCAAGAGCAAGTTGCACTCGCCATGGACATCCTCAAGGCGATGAACGTGGTGCGGAACAAGATCGCTCATGGCGGCGCTGAATTGATCGACGCCCTGAGGTACCTTGGGATCAGGTATCCAATATCCGATTACTCTGATAGCTGGGATCGCATTCGGTCAAAAGCGGCTGAGGCTTTGACCATTGTCCGCACATCGGTGGAGACGCTTACATAGACGACGGTGTTCACGACGCGCATGAAGCCCCGCCACGCCGCCGTGCTCGCGCTCATGGACTGGTATCTGATGGTCAATTGGGTCGCGGTGAAAGTGGGTGAATCACGTCGAAAGTCGTTTCGTACTTGGTCTCACCATTACTTCGCAATAAAACGTGATATTTGCCCACTTCAGGCAGTCGCACACCAGCAAATCCGCTGGCAATCATTGTTCTATTGCCTCTGAGAGTCGGGACATTTAGGGGGGTGGGAGGAGTCTCCACCACCGTCGACCCTGCGGGCGATTTAAGCAAGATGCTGATAAACTGCGGCGGCCCAGAAGGGTCGTACTCGAATGCCGATCCAAGGAAAACAAATGCGAGGCCCACGAGCGGCACGTCCAAATTTTGAATCTGAATTTCCACGTTAGGCGCCATCCCGAAGAATCCCAGGATAGATAACTTCCCCCCCTCCTCGGGCCTTATAATTTCACAAACGAGACACTGCGCGATCTCAGGGAACGCCACAGAATCTAATCCTCAGCGAACGAAGGTGGAATTGGTTTGGCTCGGAACTGACCCGCTAGCAATAAAGGGTTCACGGCCGAGGCTTCCCGGCTGATCTTCGCGACGGATCACTGCCCAGTTCAGCGAGGTGTTCGAGGAGTTAGTGACTTGAGTTGGCGTCGCTGCGGGGCCGCTCGTGGGCTCACTATTCGCCGTCGAAACTCTTATCGTTTCATTCCCAAAAAGACTCACCTTGGCGGCGTCTATCCAGCCGAAGAGGCGGACGAATTGCGTGGCCTTCCGTCGAACCCTCTTGTTGAGCAACACCCCAACCCCAACAGCAATGAGAGCCGCGAGAATGCCCGCGAGGAAAGAAAGACCGAGTCCGAAGAGAAAAATATCCAACGATTTCATGTCGCTCCTCAATGCAGAGAGCCTGCAACAAGGTAAGCCTGCAGAGCCGGAACTCCGAGCGCCAAGGTGCCAATTACGATCGAAAGCGAGCCAAGGAAATACCCTGGGTTTCGACTGCGAATGTTCAATAATAACGCAATACAGCCAAATGCCCAAAAAAGCGAGACCATCTCAACCAATCCTATATTAGCATCGATGGTCGCGATCAGTGCACCACCGTGGTGGGCAGTTAAATTCACAAACTCGGATCCGATGGCGCCACAAAGACCCAATGCGGTCACAGCGGCATCCCACCCAATTCGCACCAGAGCAACTGGAATTGATTCCCGTAACGTCGGGATTGCCAACTCAAACAAGATCGCGAGGAACAACGCGCCTAATGGAAGCACGAAAGCTCCGATAAAATAAGGTTGCATCGCCGTTGGGCATAACGTTTCTCATTTTAATCGATAAGCTGCAACCAAAAATTGACCGGCGCGGAACTCGATCCAACGGCAGGGATCACGTCTTCTTTTTCCTTTTCTTCGCCCGCTTCTTCATCTCCGCGCTGCGCTGCTCGGGGCTGAGCTTGGCCCAGAACGCGCGACCGGCGTTGCTGGCGGCCGCCTTCTTTTCCTCTTCACTAGCCTTGTCCCAGCGCGCGCGCCGGGCGCGTTCGAGATGTTCCCGCAAGTCCACCATCGCCGCAATGCTAACGTAATTAAGGCGTGCCTGCACGTCTGCCAATTGACAGACGTGTATATATGTCTGTAAATGTATTTTCGGCAAAGGAAATGCTCCTCGCCCCGCGCGCCACCGCGCGGACAAGGTCTTCTAACAGTGCCGGGGAGGGATACCTCCGGCATCAACAATGGGCGTGGGCGCCCAAAGGACATTGGTATGAAAGCCAAAAAACCAGCGGCTAACTTTCTGGTTTCTCGACTCGAGGACGGCCGCTATTGGCAACCGGTGGCAGTCGAGACTGAACCCCAACCGGTATGGATTAGCTTCTGGACGAAACATCTCCATGAAGCGCCGGGCTGGTTCGTAGCGATCAGCCTTTACCCGGATAGCGTGTACAGGGGAGACCTGTGCTGGACTATGGGACTATTTAGCGCCGCCAAGTCGCGATTTCTCGTCAAGGATGAGTATGAAAATTTCGAGGAAGATGGCCCGGAGCACCACGATAACCAGTCTGAGAGCCGCGTCCGTGCAATCGAGAATGCTGTGAGTGAATACTTGCGGGAGCATCCCGAGAAGGTCAAAGAGCTGATCAAACTCGAACGCCAGGAGATGCGACGCGTCCGTGCGACGTGGCGACGAAAGAGCGCGAAGGCAGCCGCCTAACCTACCCATCCGGCGCCGATGCTATTGGTCGACGCCGGTTACTCCGCTTCCTGCACGAATTTTTCCCAGGCCTTCCCTCTGGGAGCCGGTGCTAGCGTGCGCGGGCACTTTTCGATCGCGCATTCCAGCCGGCGCTCACCTGGTACCGCGAGGCGCGTGCAAAGCGGGCAGACTAAGGCACCACGACACGGGCGACCGCGATGGCTCGGGCTCGGCAAGCTCGTAGGTCTGACATCGATTCCTAGGGCAGTCGCCTCGGGCTCGCGTGGTGCGTTAGGATCCCAGGGTGAGCGGCGTTTCGGTCCGGGTTTGATATGGGCGCGTGGTCGGCCCACTGGCGGTGAATCTAAAAGGTGTCCCATCCGCGCCCCCAACGTTGCGACCGGCTCGCCGCGGCCCTGTCCTCCTGGGCCGCTATCGCCGCGCCGCTCCCATATAAACGATCAGTGGACGCTGATGTTGGGCTATCGAATCCGAGCCGGGGACCACGCTCACCCGGGCCGGGCTGATATGAAATCGGCTGGTACCCCTCGCCGCGCAAATAACTCAAACCCTGCGTTAATGCGTCCACCTGATCGTCATGCGGCGCCGCGGGGAAGCTGCAGGCTTCGTCAACGAAGGGCGCGAGCCAAGGTGCTGACTCGGGTAGGAAGACGCGACCGCTTTCCGCGAGGGGGGAGACTGCGGACGCTCGAGCGATCTTGTCACCTTGTGGTCTTATCGGGAGAATCGGCAGCCGGGTTTCCGCCTTAAGTGACTGGATCAAGCTCTGACCGCTTGCTGCATCTTCGATCAAAACGTAATGGGGCGACCAAATCTCGGCGAGCGCGATCGCCTGCCGTTTAAGGTCGGGAAATTCCCACCTTCCGCGGGACAGATGAAGCAAAAAATAACCGGTAGTCGTCTCGGCTATAACGGCGATGACCGAGTAGTCGGACGACTGACCGGTTTTGAATGCGGTATCCAAACTGAAGATGAGGCGGTTGAATTTCGGAATTTCGCTATAAGTGCGAAACCAGTTCCGTTTAAAAACGGCGCCTTCCTCGGCGACCGGCCGCTGTTGGTAGAGCGATGCCCAAGCGGTGCTGCCGATAGCTTCTCGGATTCTATCAAGGGTTTCGATCGGGAACTTTGCGGGCCAAAGAGCCTCGCCCTCAGAGCGCCAACCTTCGTCCTTTTCGGCGATTGCTGGTAGAGATAGGACCTTCCAGCCTTCAGCCGCATGCTCGCGTAATAGCCAGCCGGCGAGATCATCTTGATGCCATCTGGTTTGAATCAGCACGATGGCACCGCCCGGTGCTAGGCGCGTATAGGCTACATGTTCAAACCAGGTCTGTAGACTTCGCCGTGCTGTTACGGAGCGAGCATCCTCGGCGTTCTTGATGGGGTCATCGATGAGTAACAGGTCGGCGCCACGACCGGTGATCGGGCCGCCAGCACCCACAGCGAAGTAGCCACCACCCGCGAGCAATCCGAACCGATGCACCGCGTTCGAATCATCCGCTATGACACATCGAGGGAAAATGGTTGTGTGAAGTGAATCGGTGACGAAGCCGCGCGTCCTACGGCCGAAGTCAGAGGCAAGTTCCTGACCGTAAGATGATGCGATAACGGACCGATCCGGATGCCGTCCTAGATACCACGCTGGGAACAGTGTGGACGCCGTGTGGCTTTTGCCATGCCTGGGCGGCATGAAGATCATCAGTCGATCAATCTCGCCGCGCTCAATGCGCTCGAGTTCCTCAACGATCTTCTGATGATGAGGAGCAAGCTCGAATTGCGATGACTGCGCGGCACCATAGGCCGCCAGGTCGACTCGAGCGAGTTCGATAGCACTATTCTTCGGCATTTTCATCACCGTGGCGCTCAGCGTGCACGCGTTTCACCCGTTGCTCAAAATCGGCATCTTCCTGCGGGCCACGGCCGCCGGCCCCGAGCTTCCCGATAGCAGACGGTGTCAGCCCGAGTTCGCGCGCCAGCTTGAGTTGCTGGCCCACGAGACGTTGGAAGGTATCGACAGAAGAGCGAAGCTCTCCATCCTTATTGAGCAGACCGCCGGCTCTCAGAACTTCGTAGCCGTCGATAACCAATAGGCTGATGCGCCCGAAGGATTGAATTAATGGCGCGTACTCGTCCTCGCGAAGGTGCTCTGCTACCGCAAGTAGCTGGCGCTTGAAACGCCGAAGTCGCTGGTCCCGTTTGCGCGTGATTGCGCGACGCGATGGTGCAGCCGGGGCGGTGCAGCCGGGGCGGAAACCATCCGCACCTTCGAGCGTTTGCGCGCGCTCGCCCGGCATAACTTCAGTTTTCATTTATGGGTTAGTCCATACCTACAAAACGCGGCTTCGGCAGCTTCGTCATTACGAATGGTCGTCCATCGAACTCGATGTCTTTCGACTGGGCGTCTCGCTTCGCGCGCTGATCTGCCGCGGCTTCAAACTCGTCATCACTCACTCCCGCGAAGTGGCGGGCTACCTCTTTTCCGCGCTCCCTCATTTTTTCGCGCTTGCGAATTTCGCTTTCGGTAGGTGGGGTAGGTTTTAGCTCAGCGCGGAGGCGAGCTATTTTCTCGCTCAGCATCATGGGTGTCCTCGTGTTACAAATTTCCATAGAAAAAAGATTCGGCGAATTCACGATGCCAGCCCTGTACAGGATTTCGATCTCTTTTGTGTCGGGATCGAATCCGAAGACCGGCGAAAGATACCGGTAAAGCGGCGGGCTTCCATCAGCGCCGAAACTCAGTGCCTCAAGGCCTAGTTTTGTCCACTGTACAGATCCCCAGATTTCGCCGGAGCGGATCTCGAACGACCGGATCCAACCCATAGAAGGCGCCGGCAAGCCTGATGGCGCGGCGTAGTCCGTTGCGTGGTCGCAGTCGATCGGTACGCCCAGCTCCATGCGCTGCGCGAGCGTTGCCGCTACGATCGCTTCCGGATCATTGTTGTAAAACGGCCCGCGCTCGTCACGCGTTTCGAGCGTGCCCGCACCCAAGAGCTTGATCCATAAAGGCGGACCACCCGAGTTCTGGCTAGACATTATCGCGCCCCACCAAACGGCCATCCGCCAGGTAGCAGTCGGGACCTTCGAACCGGTTCACCAGTGCCGGCTCGAACAGTTTGAGCAGCTTGTTCACTTGGGCATCCGACCACCCGGCGGAGGCCGCCAGATTGCGAACACGCGTCGTATTTGTGCTGCGCAGGTTGTCGATGGTTTTGTTCTGTTGGATCATTGAACTGCCTCGGGAGCCTGGATTTTCGGAAATGAAGCGAGATGCTTTTCCCACCCGGCATTCGAGTAAGCCGCTGTCCGCAGCGACTGGCGCAATTCCATGCGATCGATTTCGCGATCGCCCACTGTCGCGCTACGCCATGTGATTTTCGAGATCTGGGTCGGATCTCCAACAACGGCGATCAGTCGGTCGATCTCTTCAGGTGTCCAACCGCAAGAAGCACCGCGACCGTGGACCGTCTCACGCAATGCGATCTGTTCACCTTCAGTCGGTCGGTTGAGCGCAGCTTGGCGAGCGCGTTGATCGAGCCAGGTGACAGCGGCTGGAAGGTCAGAATATGCGAAGGTGACAAGCGCCCGTTCACAGCGTTGGGCGTATTCTTCGAGTAGGCCTTTTACGTCGTCGGACTTCAGCCCGAGCCGATCGAGCACGTTCTTCGCGCTTTCGCAGACATACTCTTGCGGATTCGGAATCGCGTCGAATCGAGCCTTAAGTTGTTCAATTGCATTCACAACGAAACCCTCCTAACCGAGCATTGCTTAATAAGGCGTGCCATGTGAGGGGACAATTGTGCGAAAGTTGAAAAACGAGAGAAAAGCGGCTTCAGCGATTGACCAGCGGTGGACTCGCGCGGAAGAGTACGTACGCGGTAACGTCCACACGAACAATATCGAGAACTTTTAGAGCCTGCTAAAGCGGGGCGTCGTTAGGAAATCTGCTATAGTTGGTTGGTGCGCCGGTGTGGCGAAATTGGCAAACGCGGGTGCCTGCCTGAAGGGAACTAGTGCCTTCAACAAGCATCTGCTGGAAAGAGCTTGTGGGTTCAAGTCCCTCCACCGGTACCATTTTCCCAAGGCCGGATCGAAAGGTTCGGCCCTTCACTTTTTAGTGTTTAATAAATAAACGCTTTATCGCCCCTCCCGCCCGGTTCAGCTTGGCTTGATCAATCGATCCAAGACCGCATCCGCCGTCATAATTTCTTCGCGGAGACGGTCAACGCCAGCCATTAAACGGTCGTAATCATCGGCGCGGGCCGCTTCTCGGATTCCTACAAACACAGCGCCCACGGTATTCGCGATTGATTCAATCTCTTTGGCTTGAGCGATTGTAATGTTGGGTAGTTTGAGAACATCGTCGATTTTGGCGAGTATGCGAGGCAACGCATCGGCCCAAGTCATTAGCTCTTTGGCGATGGACGAACGCTGGCGCTGATCTCTGTCCATAGCCAAGTATCGCGCTCAAATATCCAGCCTGTCACGTAAAAATTACCTTATTAGCCAAAGCTTTGGCCTTTCGCTTTTAAGGTCCGCTACGAAGGGCTTCTAACCGATCCCTCGCCTCTGCGATGGCGTGCTTTAAATCAGATCTTTGGGCGAGCGGCGGATTGAACTTAGCTCCGCTCTTCTTATACTTCGCCTCCGCTTCTGCATCTGTCGCCTGGAGAATGGTAATCGATCTTGGCAGATGGTCGGGATAACCATCGCGCTCCATCGAATCGATCGTTGCATTAACCCGCTTGTGGAAATCTTCTAGGACCTTGGTTGAATCATGCAACTGGCTGGTCAGGTCTTTGACCTTCTGATCACGTCGATCCACGTAGTAGTTGCTAATTGGCCATGCCGCGATATAGAGCCAGAAAACCGCGAGCAACGCGGCCCACACCCAAGGATTCAAGGAAATAGCGTTTAGCTGCACAATGACGGCTTCGCTCATCGATGCCCTAAACATTGGAATATAGACGGGGGCAGAGATGATTGCCGCCGCCCCCACGGTTATCGCGATTTTGCTGAAAGGAAGAGTTGGACCGATAACTATCGATGTTATCAACGGCTCCAAAATTAACCCGGAAACGAACAACAGAAAAGCCTTCAGAGCGTTTCCCAAAGTCATGAATATTCCCCCTTTCAGCAGGGAATACCCATAACCCAAATGCGGGGAAACGCCAGCGTGTCACGCCACTGACGATTCCAGCGGATTTGGCGAGCGTAGTCATTAGCACCACAATCGCCATAACTCGTACGCACCTACGCATCCGCGAGTTCCCGGCGCTCGATGATGACGATTTGACCATCGCGACGAACTTGAACCGAGCCATAATTCGGGTCCCGACGACCGGTTGTTGGGAATTAACTGCTCGGAAACCAGGCGATAAAAGATTTGCCGCAAGGTCACCGGCGTGTCGTATTGCGCCATGATCTGGCGCGCGCGAATTAATATGGTCGGCCAGGATTTCATGCTGACGGCTGCCAACCGTCACGCGACGCCAGCGCGTCGATCTCGATTTCCTCGCCGATAACCGCTGCGACGATTTCTTCAGCAATTCCCAAAAAGACGTCCGCGACTTGCAGAACGGTGCAGCGGTTGTGTTTCAGCATTTCGACGAGGGTAGGGTGGCACCACATACAGTCGGCGACGGTTCGAACAACCTTTTCGCGGTTGCTTCGGTTTAACTGCAGCCCGATAGTGGCGACGAAACGGGGGGCGTCCGTCATCTCGCAAACGATGACTTCGAGCATCTTCCGTATCGAGTAACCCTGGCCTAGCCAGTCGCAATAGCCGCACAGATTTTCTGTGGATCGCGAAACCCAGACTCCATGCTCTAGCCCGTTGCCGAAAGGCATACTGCAGTCAGCGCAGCGCGGCCACCAATCGGGAAGTAGATAGCCGAACCGCAGTTCGCAGGTGCGGCACAGCGCCGCGCCCTCTGAGAAAACTGTTCGGGCGCATTGGCGACACTGCCCTATTGGATCATCACTCGCGCCGGCTCGGGTGGCTTCGAATCGCAGGTACAGGGCAAGCCACTCGGGTGGTTGATAGTTGGTTTCCATGTTCAATGTTCCCTCGGCAGCGTTCGTTCTGACCCATCGGGCGATCGTAGATCGACGCCGCCCCACCTCACCGATAAAAGCGCCTCGTCGGTATGGATTTCGTCGTGTAGCAGCGCGATGCGCGCCTCGTGCCATCCGAGTCCGCGAAGGAGGTACTCAATCTGCGGCCACTGATCCAAAGCGCTTGGCTCGCGGCCTGACCCGCTACAACGGGTGCAGGGTAGACTGGCCCTTTCAACGACCTCATTGCCTTCAGACTCGGTAAGGAGGATCACGCGAAGCTCAGATGCGTATTCCCGGAGTTGCTCCTCAAGTTCGGACGTTATCCTCTGCTTGGGGCCATAGGTCGCCTTGCCCGCTTCATTGATCCGCGCGTAAATCTTCAAAACGGGAAGCCTGCTCAGAATGCTACGAGCGATCTCAATTCGGGTAGTCATCATTCCCGCTCCTCGGGTGTGAATTCATCGGGCGTAGCTGGAAACGAAAGAAACCAGTCGCCGCCAAAGCCCTTTTTAAAAGCGCGTACGTCCAATTTCTTGCGCGCCCGGATGAGGGTTCGGTCACTAATTCGAAGATCACGTGCGTGTTGTTCCACTTCCTCGGTGGGCCTCGCTCCTAACTTCAGTTCGTCTTCGAGAAAAGCCACCGCTTCGTCCATAGCCTCTGCCTTGCGTTCGTGGTGGACGCGAAGGAGGTCGTCGGCAGTTAAGCTCGAGGAGCCGTCGATCCATTCGATATGCGGCGGTTCGTCATCTTCGGCGCGAACCCGAAATGCAAGGGAGGACGGTTTGGGGCCGATATTACTTTTCACGCACGCCAAAATTCGGCGTCGTTCCGCCTCTGGTGATTTATCGGTGGGGTCCAGGGCGAGCAGATAGCTCAAACGAACGGCCGCCGTGAAGGCGATGGATCCGCCGGCACGGTATAAGGCGCGATCGACTCCGCTCATCTTGTTTAAATGTCGGATCATCACGATTGCGCAGCGAGTCCGCTCTGCAAGTGCTCGAAGGGGTAAGAGAGCCCGCCGTACGCTCGCATCATTGTGCGAATCAGTTTGTTCGCCCAGAAAGGCCGCAAAGGGATCGATAAAAAACGCAACTGCCCCATCGAGCACAATTTCTTTTTCGATCCTTTTGATTTGCTCCGGGAAATAGAGCGGCATCTCACCAGCAGAAACCATTACTTGGGCTGGCAATATCCGCGCGATATTCATCTTCGCCCCCGCCACCCGAAACCGAGGCACCAAAGTATCGGCGTCATCATCTTCCGCGCTCAGATATATGATCGGACCTGCGGAAAGGACCTGGCCATCAGGAAGCGAGCCGCCGGTTGTTATTTTCGCAGCCAGATCGATGCAGTAAGTGGTCTTATTGACAGCGGGATCGCCGGTCACCTCTTGTATTTTCCCGCGTGCGATCCGGTGCCGAGCTATCCAGTCGATCTTCTGCTCGGGAATTTCAGAGGCTAACCTTCCGAAACGAACTTCTTTTTCTGGCTGAGTCACGCCGAGGTCCCACCTCTCAGCCTCAGGATCGCGTCGAGCGGAACGCGAATAAGTCGCCCGCCTGGCAATTCAACCTTCTCGATCTCGCCAGCCGCCAACATCCTGTAAATTTTCGCGCGCGACACTTCGATCATCGCTGCCGCGGTTTCCGGTTTGAGTAGAACTCTTTGAACATCGTTCATATGTGTGGTCCTTCACGCGTCGCGTGTAGTCACAAGTTATCTCACTAGACAATCACCTCGTCAGTATGATATGACTTAAATATGACGCGGGCGATACACACTGACCTTTGGAGCATGAGCGGCGCGGCCGGCTACCTCGGGCGCCCAGCAACGGGCGCGACTGTCGCAATTCCCGATAAGGCGAAGGTGGGAGACGGTATGTTGTCGTGGTCCCAGGCTGGACGATTTCGCCCGGTCAAGAACCCCGCCGACGTTCTGCAGAAATTCGTCTCGCTCGCCGTAAAAGCGGACGACGAAGATATTCTCGCCTTTGCTCAAGAGTTTGGGCCTCTGTGGTTGTGCGCGAAGCACGGCATCATCGTTAACCATCGGCCGATTCTAGGACCTGTACGCAACGCGTTCGGCCCCTTGCCGACCGCAAATGAGTTGAAAGGGCCACTGGCATGCCCAACAGCCGTCCGCGAGCGAATGAACTGCGAGCCGCTCGACGCATGGCGGCGCCTCGCCACTCGCGCGCAAAACCTCATGCTGGCCGCACGGCTCATCAATCTCGGCGAAGAGATGCCCAGCGAAGCGTGGATCTCAATTGATGGCGACAAGACCGATTTTTCCCGATATGAAGCGTGGGCCCATCTGGCAGATCCACGGCAACGACTGGCCGAGAATCTCAACTGGTGGATGCTAGCGGCCGATATCAACTTGACCGTCCGCGCCGAACCCAAGGGGTTGCGCACAGCCTTGACCCCGGCCTGGATACCTAGCGTGCTCGGCATCGTTGCGATTCAACTGGTCCTAACTTGTTGCCACAGTGAGGGCCTTTTCACTTGCGCCGGTTGCGGTGCGCCCTTTATCGCACGTCGAATGGCTACTCGTGGCAGCCGTGTTTATTGCGAAACATGCCGGACAGCCGGCGTATCGCTTCGGGATGCCAAGCGCGACAGTCGGGCCCGCAAACGATTAAAAAGGGGGAAGGTCGGAACATGAGCACAAAGCGACGTCACCGCGGCGCCAACGAAGGGTCGATCTACCAACGAACTGATGGCCGTTGGGAATGTAAAATCTCGCTGGGCTATCGCAATGGAAAGCGCTACCGCCCGAGCATTTATGGCGAGACACGCGCCGAGGTCGCGACTCTGCTAAATAAAGCCCTCCGTGACCACAACCTGGGCCTACCGGTCGCTCCCGAACGTCAGAAGGTTGCCACCTTCCTCGATCGCTGGCTCAAAGAGTCGGTGAGGCCCTCAGTACGCCCACTGACGTATGAGCAATACGCGCAACACGTACGATTGTACCTCGTGCCTGCGTTCGGGCATCTGGACCTTGGCAAGTTGGTGGCCGATCACGTCCAAGCCTTCATCAATCGACAGCTTCAGAAGGGCCTGAGCCCGCGAACGGTGCAGCTATCGTTGGCGACCCTGAAACGCGCCTTGAAGCAGGCCGAGCGGTGGGCACTGATACCGCGCAATGTCGCTCTGCTAGTCGATGCACCGCGCGTACGGACTCCTGAACGTCAGCCGCTGGACCCCGAGCAGTCGAAAGCTCTCTTGGCGGCCGCCGTGGGCGAGAGGCATGAAGCTCTCTTTGCGCTGCTCCTCTTCGGTGGTTTTCGCGAAGGGGAAGCGCTTGGGCTGGAGTGGAAAAATATAGACTTTGCCCGGCGAACGATCGCGGTCGAGCAGTCCCTCGCGCGCATTGGCAGAGGAAGCGATGAGGGAAGCAAACTCGTTCCCCAGGAACCGAAGACGCCACAGTCCCGGCGTGTTGTGCAGATGCCTGATGTCGTCTTCAAGTATCTTCGAGAACAGCGCCGGCGCCAGGCCGAGCAGCGCTTGGCGATGGGCCCGGAGTGGCGCGAGCAGGGGTTGGTGTTTACGACGCAAAAGGGGACGCCGCTCGAGGCTTCCAACGTCTACAGAGCGTTCAAGTCCCTCCTGCTGCGGGCAGGGCTGCCCAACGTGCGGGTCCACGATTTGAGGCATAGCACAGCGAGTCTGTTGCTGAATCTTGGGGTCGAGCTAAAGACCATTCAGACGATTCTCGGCCATAGCTCGATCAGAATCACGTCCGACCTCTACGCCCATCTAGCGCCAAAGATGAAACGCGACGCGGCTGATCATCTCGATAAGCTGTTCGAATCGGAAAATTGACCACGAGCCCCGAAGAGTGCCACGCGAAGGGTGCCAACTCCCCTACACTATGTTTTGATGGCACTCTTTGAGAGAAATCCTATATAAATATTGATCTTTTACGAAGGGTGCCAATGGCTCCCTTTGTGGCACCAAATGGCGCTCTTCGGCCCTTCGCGTCTTCGATCCCGGACCGGCACGCGAAGGCAGCCAATCGCGTGAGTGGTCGATCGCGCTTTTCGCCGAACATCACCCTCGTTCCGGCAGCAAGCTCGCGACCCAATCTGACCCCTTATCCAAGCCAAGTGGTCGTCAATTTGGTCGTCAACCGGTCGCGTCATCTAACGCAGAATTCTGAAAAGTCCTTTGTTTTATTGATCGTTTTTTGGTGGGCAGGGGCAGAATTGAACTGCCGACACGAAGATTTTCAGTCTTCTGCTCTACCGACTGAGCTACCTGCCCACCCCGATGAGCTTCCCTTGCACCAGTTGCATAGGAAGTTGTGCGGTCTTTAATTGGTACCGATCCAGCCCCCCAGTTGCAAGGTATCGTGGGCGAACGGCCACCAGCGCATCTGAGACCGCTCGCTCTCAAACTCGTTCGCGGCCACAGCGCATCGGAGCGTAGCTCGATCATCAAACATATCCACCCCTGGCCGTGCTTGCGGCGTCCTTCAATGCAGGGCGGCTACGCGCGACTCCACGAAGCCGATTGGTGCAGGGCGGCGATGCGCAACTTCACGCAGTCGATTAGTGCAGCCCGGCGATGCACAAGGTCACGCAGTCAATCAGTGCAGGCCGGCGACGCGCGACTCGACGAAGTCGATCACCTTCGCTTCGAGGTTGGAGCCGTCGAGCTGATCGATCTCCTGCACGCCGGTCGGGCTGGTCACGTTCACTTCGGTCAGGAAGTCGCCGATGATATCTAGGCCGACGAAGTAGAGCCCGTCGCGCTCCAGCCGCGGCCGCAGCATCCGGCAGATCTCGCGGTCGCGCGCTGTGATGTCCGCCTTAACGCAATTGCCGCCGACGTGGATATTACCGCGATGCTCGTCCTCGCGCGGCACCCTCAGCGTACCTCCGAGCGGCTCGCCGTTGAGCACGATCAGCCGCTTGTCGCCGTTGCGAATCTCGGGGATGTAGCGCTGTCCCATGATCGGACGGCTCTCGAAGCGCGTCACCGATTCCAGGATCGCGTTGAGGTTGCGGTCGCCGGCGCGCGCATGAAAGACGCCCTCGCCACCGTGGCCGTCGAGCGGCTTGACGATCATCTCGCCGCCTTGCTCCTCCATGAAACGCTTCAGGCGTGCGATTTCGTAAGTCACGAGGGTGGGCGGAATCGCGCCGGGAAAGTTCAGCGCGTAGAGCTTTTCGTTGGCTTCGCGCAGGCCCGCCGGTTCATTAAGGACGAAGGTGCGCTGGCGGTCGGCGAGGCTGAGGATCATCGTGGCGTAGAGATAGGCGTCGTCGGCGGGCGGATCCTTGCGCATGAAGATGGCGTCGAAGGCCTCGAGCGGATACTGCGCACCGTTATCAAGGAAACGGAAATGCGGCTGCGCGCGCATCACCTCGCAACGCCGCGCCTCGGCGAACGCCTGATGGCCTTTTGTATGGAGCTGCTTCAATCCCAGGTGATAAAGCTCGTGGCCGCGCCGCAGCGCTTCGAGCATGAAGACGAAGGTCGTATCCTTGTCGGGCAATACGGCCTCGAGCGGGTCCATCACGAATGCGAACTTGTAAGCCACCGGTCAAATTCCTCTCTCGATTTCGTCCAGCGCTCCGGCCGCAAGGCTGAGTGCGGCGAGCGCCGCGGTCTCGCTGCGCAGCCGGTTGGGTCCGAGTCCGGCGGCGACGAATCCCGCCGCATGCATCGCGGCGTACTCGCCGGCGTCGAAGTCGCCCTCGGGCCCGCATGCGATCAGCATACCGCGCGGCCGCGTTCTGCGAACGATCGCGCCGAGTGGGTCAGCGCCTGCGGTGCAGACCGCTGCGAGTGTTCCTTTTGGCACTTCGCGGGCGGCCTCGGCAACCGTCAGCGGCGGGCGGATCTCCATCCGATGAGGCGACAGGCTCTGCTTGGCGGCGGCGAGCGCCAGCCGGCGCCATCGTGCGAGTCGTTCGACGCCGGGATTGCGCACCACCGCGCGAGCGCATTCGAGCGGCCACAACGCGGTCGCGCCGAGTTCGGCAGCTTTCTCGACGATGAAGTCCATGCGCGGTCCCTTGATCAGCGCGATGGCGAGAATGATGGCCGGGTACGCGGTGCTGCGTTCGACGATGCCGGTGATTTCGATCTCCGCGTGATCCGCAGCGAGGAGCGTGACGCGTCCGTCGAACTCCGCACCACCGCCCACGATCACGCGGACCGCGGCGCCTGGCCCGAGGCGCATCACGTCGCGCAGATGGTGGAGCTCGCCGTCCTCGATGCGCGCGAGGTCGCCGATGCGCGCGATGGGCTCCTCGCCAGCGTCAGATGAGATCGCGAAGCGCGGCGGCCGCGCCGCAGGCGGCTTCATCGCGCGAGCACCAGCGCGGTCCATCCGCGATCGGTGCGCCGATCGACGCATCGCAAGTCGGGACTGTATGCGGCGATGACGCTGTCGGCCTCGCGAGCGAGGATACCGGCGAGGATGAGACGGCCCTCAGGCGTGATTCGCCGCCGCAGCAACGGCGCCATCTCGATCAGCGTCGAGGAGAGGATGTTAGCCGTGATGAGATCGAAGTGGCGGCGCAGCGAAGTGATCGGCACGAGCGAAAAACGGACGTGATCTTCGGCGTGGTTGAGTTGCGCATTCTCGCGCGCGTTGTCCATCGCCACCGGATCGATATCGAGCGCGGTGATCTCGGGGACGCCGAGCAGGCTCATCGCGATGGCGAGGATGCCGGAACCGGTGCCGACGTCGAGAGCGCGCTCGAACGGCCGCTTCGGAACCAGTTCATCGAGCAGGCGCAGAACGCCGTAGGTGCTGCCGTGATGGCCGGTGCCGAAGCCCTGTCCGGGCTGGATGACCAGGCGCAGGTGTTCCGCACGATGTTCATGACTCCACGGCGGCACGATCAGGAAGCGGCCGACGGTGAAGGGCTCGAAGCGCGTCATCCACATGGTAGCCCAGCCGGGATCGACCAGCGGCTCAGTCTGGAGAGTGGTCGTGGCGGTGATCATCGCGGCGGATTCCAGCACGCGGCGGACCCGCTTGAGATCGGCGTCGTTCAGCCGATCGAAATAGGCTTTCAGGCGCACCCGGCGGGGAGTTCGGGCGGGCGCCGGGCGGGCAGGGCGAAGCTTGCTGACCTCGCATCCGAGGGCGCGATTGGCGACCAGCAATGCGGCAGCGGCGTCGGCGGCAACGGCAGGCAGATCGAACTGGAGGCGCACGTAGGTTCGCTGCCGGTTTGGTTTCATGATGCGTTGCGAGCCTTGCGTCGATTTCCTGGCGCAGGCGA